>Ga0326728_10005541_pt1 | contig 35211 bp, 30 predicted proteins | sample MB3enrmetagenome_FD_207602 | JGI IMG/M metagenome (GOLD analysis project Ga0326728, IMG submission 207602) | Lab enriched peat soil microbial communities from McLean, Ithaca, NY, United States - MB31MN | ecosystem: Environmental > Terrestrial > Soil > Wetlands > Peat | place: USA: New York...
CCTCTATCATCCTTATCCCCTGCGCCGCATGGGCGTCGTTACCTAAGGCAAGAGCCGGATGCGGGAAATCCGCTCGTCCGGATCCGTGGAGGGGGTCACGGGTTAACCATGATCCCTACTCCGACTATTGTTTATGGTCTTTTGTGCGTGTATTTCACGAATCTCTAGCTATCAGCTTGAGACCAGCTCCGCATGCTTGCGATTTCACGACCGCCTTCACCTTTGCAGGCCATTGGCCCCGTTTATCGCATTCCGTATCGCTAGGCCTTTGGATCGAAACACGGCAGAAAGGTTTGTGATCCTTGGGCCAAATTTGAGTCGGTCAGCCTGCGAATTCGCGTTAAGCCTGATCTCGGCTTGCCCCCTCCTGTTGTGTCGAACTCAAGCATGGCGCATTATGGCCAAAATAAACCGTCCGACGACCCGAAGCGACCTTCAGGGTTGACCACAAACAGCGGCTATGCCTTTTCCACTAACCGAGCCTCATCAGCCGCGAACCAGCGGGTGAAGTGGGCGCAGCCGACGTTTTGCGAAAAGTCCAGGGGTCAGCTTCTGGCTGGGAGGCATGGGATGCCGCTTCAAAATCGCGGGGCAGAAAAAACCCTAGGTCGCGAATCAAGCCGTGCTGGAATAAAAGAAGTTAAAGTCATGAGCTCTGCCCTGCCTGACGTTGAGCGGTTTTCATGAAGCTTCGCGGGCAGCCCAGACCTCCTTCACCCACGGGTCGTGTTTGACCTCGCAATAGCGCCCGGCGCGTGGCAGAACCCGCTCACGAACCTCTAGCAATCCCCCTATCTTCATCCCCAGGATGTACTCATAGCCGGCGCGACGCCGATCGCTCTTAGATTCGCAGCCGAAGCCGTCTTCGGGTTGGACTCCATTACTGCCTTGCCCATCCGAAACTGGTTTTTCAGCCTTTCCATCATGGATACAAGCGTTTGCGCATCGTGCAGGTTCCCAGGGTATATCTCACTGCTGATCCGCACCCGCCCCGTCGTCTCACCATCCGAAGATCCGTTGCAGGTGATCAGCCGCTGATCCGACTCTTCCTCAGCTTCGCCGACTCTATCAAAGTAGGTATTCGCCGTGGAGAAGAACACCAGGTCGAGCCCGTCATTGAACAGCTGTCGATTGCCTCTCTACAAATACCACTGGATACGATCCTGCCGCCATAACCATCCCACGGTGCCAAAGGAATGTGGCAGGCGCAATCTCTCGCTCCAGCCGCCGGATCTTCAGAGCCTATCGTGATAATTCTGGCCACTAGGCCAATCAATGTATGTCGCCCACGTTGCCGTAAGCAGGACATACTCACCGAGACTAGTGTCCACGATCGGAAGGGGTTGGCCATTCTCGCCTCACACAAGTATTACTTTCAAAGTGACGGCATAATCGCACGGTTTCTCCCCCGGCATGCGTACGCGCAAACCCTCCGCACCCTGCGTCCACCTCACGGAGCCCTGATACCCTAACAGTTCTACGTGCGAGATTTTCTCCGGCGAATTTGGGCTTCTTGTCCCGAGGGCCTTCACCACGGCATCTCCTTCCGGCCAACCCATAATGAACGCATAGAGGGTATTCCCTTTCGTGGTGAAACGAACCTCACTGGCGGTGAGAGGCTTGCGAATTTTTTCGTTAAAGGCTCTCCCCGGCTCTGCGAGGCGGGTCCCAGGGCCTTCGCCATAGATTTTCCATGGCCGCGTGCCGTGAATCCCTTCGCTATTCACCGCCATCCACTCCGTGATCCCTCGAAGCACCTTTAACTCGTCCGTGTCAAGCTGACCACTATTCGGTAGTGGGAAATTCAGAAGTAGGTTTCCGTTCTGGCTTACGATATCGACGAGCATGTCGATAACCTGCTTCGGCGTTTTATACCGGTGCTCCTTGAAATCATTGATGTCGTAATGCCAGTCGCCAACGGAGGAGTCTGTTTGCCAGGGGGAGGGCCGAATCTGGTTAGCCAGGCCGCGCTCGAAATCGAGCACGCAAGTACCCACCGCACAGTCTTCCGGGCGCTTGCTGAAATAGACAGCTTGCGTCCGCCCGCCTTGCAATTTCGCGCTCAGGTTATAGAGATTCGCCACCACGCTGTACCCATAAGTTTCGAAGGGCAAGGCGCCATCAGTAAAAAGCAGGTCTGGCTGGTACTTGTCCACCAAGTCCTTAACGCGCAAAAACCAGTGGCGCTTCCAGGCGTCAGGTATCCCCTCGTCATTCCAGCCAAAGTCGGTACCCTTAGCGTGCGCCCACCGCGCGCACCCGGCATCATGGTAGAGATCGGCATAGTCTGGATTAACGCCGTCATAGGGCACGTTGGTGAGAGGTCCGCTTGTGTCGCTTCCATGACTCACGGCAAACCATTTGTAGCTGATCCACAGGTGCTCGCTGACGCCGAAGCGGAGTCCGTGTTTCACCGCCGCATTTCGCCACAAGCCCACGATGTCCTTGTGCGGCCCCACTTTGAGCGCGTTCCAGCGGGTGTACTGGGAATTCCAGAGATCGAAGTTGTCATGGTGCACGCCCACGCTGAGGAAGTACTTGGCCCCCGCCGCCTTATAGAGCCCCACCAGGTGTTCCGCGTCGAACTCGGCGGCCTTCCACAAGGGACAGAGGTTCTTGAATCCGACCTTGGACGGATGCCCGTAATGCTCAACATGGTATTTGTACTGACGGCTGTCCTGGATGTACATATTCCGGGCATACCAGTCGCCTTGTTCGATAGCGGATTGCGGCCCCCAATGCGCATAGAGTCCAAGCTTGGCATCGCGATACCATTCCGGCACCTCATACTGCTGGAGGGATTCGCGCGTGGCTTGAAAAGGACCCTCCTGAATGTCAAGGCCGGTTTGCCCGCCCGGGCTCCGACTTAGGAGCAGGAAAGGAGCTGCACCCCCCAATAGCTTCATCGCAGTTCGTCTGGTGATTTGCATAATCTCTCTCCTTTGCTTCAAAGATGTGAAAACTGGTCACGGTAGCGCTGTGAGTCGGTGTAGAGCGGTGCAGGCTACCAGGGAGCCTGGCTCCGAAAACATTCCAAAAGGGGCACTGTATCCCACTCGTTTCCTCTTCAACATTCAGCAGAGGGTAGACATGGACATCCGCGAGGTTATGCCACGGACCTCCCATCCAGCAGGTAAGCGCGGCCTGGGGCACGACCGTTCCTCGGACTCCGTGGAACATTTCGAAGCGTGGATGTTTGCATGATCGAAAAATGGCATTGGCTGTTTAGGCCGAATCTGACCGCTCCGCTTTAATTATTCGAAGACCACCATAACGTGTGGGCCCACTTCCGGGATGGTATAAACGCGAAGACCTCCGGCGGTGCGAACTACCAATCTCTGCCGTGTCGGCCAGACCATGGTTGCGGTTTGACGTATGCCGAGGCTACCAGCGATTTCGATCTCCACGTCGTGCGCCGGAAGGTCTGGCACCCAATTCACAAGGTGGAGCACATGACGGTTGCGGGCAGGCTGTGCGGTCAAGACTGCGCAGATTTCCTCTGGCCCGCGCAATGTGTACGGAGCCTCGGGAGCCAAATAGCGGACCGCTTCGGTCACCAGTTGTCCCGCCCAACGGACACCTACCCCTCCCGGCCGCCAGGCTGAGCGGGCAAAGATTGATCCGCAGATGTACATACTCTTGCCCCTGCCAAACTCGTTCACATGTAACCCCGCCCAGCCGGTGACGCCATCTGGTGAATTTTTGGGTGTTCCCGCGTCGCGAATGAGGGCAGCAGTTGGCTGACCTTTGGGCACTCGCACGTAAACCGAGTCGCCGGGAATAATCAAGGCCGTGTGCGGAAGCGGCCGCAGGATCGCATGCGAAGAATTAGACGGATCGATGTAGACAGGTTTCTTGGTGTCTTCTGTTTGAACCACGGTCGAAGGTGTCTCGTCGATCTGAACCCCGAACACCTCCGACAGGGCAAAATCTTTGCGTGGATTGCCCTCGGGATTGAGCAGAGAGGTTTCGGCCGTCGCCAGCACGGTTCCGCCCTCGCTCACGTATTGGCGGAGGGCACCGGCCTGCTCGTCACTCATGCATGCCATATTAGGCAGCACGATAAGCCCATACGGCTTCAGAAATTCGAGCTTCAGGTTCCAGTCGGCAATCACCTCATGCTGGATGTGCAGTGCATCAAGCATCCGGAGCGCTCCAAGCAGATCATCCGCATGGCAACCGTCGTCCGAGCGTCCCCGGTAATACATGGTGGGTTCGCTGCTCACCACGCCAACATACTTCAAGACCTCTGCCCCCTCCACGTAAAACATCTTCTCGTGGACCTCCTTATACAGAGCACCCCAGTGGTCCAGGAAATGGCGGCTCGGCTCGCCATTTACGGAAGTCCGATCGTAGCGGAATAGCATGCCCCCAACGGCCATTGTCCTGCCGATTCGGGCTCGCATGATGTTCGGATCGAACGGATCCAGGATCGAAAAGGGGCTCTTGCCCAAGATGATTCGGAAAGGCAGGGGATGTGAGATTCCTCGCGTCCAGTCGATATATTCACCTGTCTCCCCGGTTTCCACCGACGCATAGTCAGCTTGCTGGCAGAGGTGAGGTGGGACGGGAATAAAATTCCTCCGACCGATGCGACCGGGCATCCTGATGTCCGGCCCAGGGCCGTTAAAGGTGACTTCGATGTGGGGATCACCTTCCTTGGCAGCCGCGCGAAGCGTCTGCCAGATATGGTCCAACTGCTTGATCTCCCAGCGCAGCGTAGCCCGCCAATCGGGATCACTTTCGAGCGAGGTTGGATACGCGCGCCCCATATCCTGCTGGAACTTGCTCACTGTGTATTTCGACTGGCCGTACTTCATGAAACTAGTGCCATCCGCGAGGAGGGCATCGCCTTGGTAAGCGGGAACCAGTTCGTGGATCATCTGCACATACCACTCCAAGGCCGGCGAATTCAAATCGGGGTGATAGCCTCCGTAGGCGGCGGTATATAAAGTTCCGTCAGGATTTCGCATCCCCCACTCAGAGTGCTGCTGGATGAGGTAATCCGCCCACATGGTCGGAATGTAAAGCTCCATGGCGATGCCTCGCTCGTGGCCCAGCCGGACCATTTCTTTCGTGTAGTCATAACGAAGAGTCGGATGACGCACACCGACCTTGCTGTCGTAGAACATGTAACCGGAGATTGACATGCAGAAAACCTGCAGGGCGTTGGCGTTGATCTCCAGCAAGTCCTGGACCTCCTTCGGCACACTTAGATCGGTGTAGTCGGAAAGAGGCTGCACATGATGCTCCAGCTTGTCTTCCCAATTGAAATCGAAGGCGTATTCGCAGCTCGCCTGGGAAAACCGCGGCCACCTTCGAGATGCTTTAGCCGTACCAGTCACCTGTCTGTCCTTGCCAATCAATCCCACTCCATCACGTCCCCCCAAGAGAAACCACCCCGGTAACGCAAGTGCGGAAAGCTTCGAAAAACTTCGCCGATTCATAAATGCCTCCTCCCTTGAATGCGTGCAAGTCGGTACCGCATATACCTACTCGATGAACTCGAACCAGAGCCTCGTCCGCCTGTCGTGTGGGGGGGTGCGCCTCGAACGGTGACGAACTTTCCTGGCTGTTCAAGGACAATCTGGATCATAGGTCTTGAGGTCCCCCGGGGGTCTCTTCATAACGAACCCTATTTTCCAGTATGCGCCGAGTCCCCACCTGGCCAGAAAGTCGTTTCGGCGTCAGCTCTCCGCAACCTCGCTGAAGACGACTCTCATTTCAGGAGGATTCTGAACGCGTAGGCAAAGTCGCCGGGCTTCTCGGATGGCAGTTTGATTTTCAAGCCCTCCGCGTCGTGCCGCCACGAAAGCTTTTGCTCGCTACCCAGCAGATCGAGATTCGCGATTCCGCCCTTCGCGACGAGAGCGTCGTTAGTGTTCAATGATTTGATCACGACTTCCGGAGTGTTCTGCGGCCAGTCGAGGACAATGGCATAGAGAGTCTTTCCCTGGCTGGTGAAGCGGATGTCCTGTGCGGTGTACTCGAGGGTTTCCTTCTTGCCAAAAGCCCCCCCGGTCATTTGTGTGGGACCTTCTCCGAAAACCTTCCAGGGACGCGTGCTGTAAATGGCCTTGCCGTTCACATCCAGCCAAGCCCCGATGGCACGTAAGCGCTGCACAACGGGTTCCGGAATTACGCCGTCGGCTGCGGGCGTGATATTGAGCAGGAAGTTGCCATTCTTGCTCACGATGTCTACTAGTTCATCCACCAGCCGGTCCGCCGATTTGTAGTCGGGGTTCCGGACATTGCACCATGATTTCCAGTCAATGGACGTGTCGGTCATCCACTTGAAGGAAACCAGGTTTGACATCCTGCTGCGTTCAAGGTCAAGCGTGGCCGTTCCAGCCTCCAGGTCCTTATCCTTGTAAGTCAGGACAACTTCCTTTCCCCACTTTTCCGACTGGTTATAGTAATGAGCCAGCAAGTCGATGCGGCGCTGCTCATCGATAATGTTCAAACGGCCGTCAAAAAAAATCAGGTCGGGCTGGTAGTTGCCGATGACTTCCTTAACCTTGGTTTCCCAGACCTCTTGGAAATTCTTGGGTGGGGGAGGGAAGAGCTTGGACGGACTAAAAACAAAGGGGCTTGGATGAGCTGGCGGACCGTAGAGCCCAGCGTAGGCCGGGTTCGAGCAATCCACCGTCGGGTCCTCCGTCGGGTACCATCCCCAGAGAATCTGATGGCAAAAGATAGTGACGAATTTCATACCTTCGTTGCGAAAGGCCCTGGCCATCTCTCTCGCCACGTCGCGGCGGGGCCCCATCTGCGCGACATTCCATTTGTTCACCTTCGAATCCCAAAGGGAGAATCCATCACAGTGCTCGGCTACCAGACCTCCGAACTTTGCCCCGGCCTTACGGAACAGCTCCGCCCACTCCTGGGGATCGAATTTTTCGGCATGAAACATGGGGATGAAGTCTTTGTAGCCAAATTTCGACACGGGCCCATAGACGAGCTGATGATACTGATTCGCGAGGTGCCCCTCGTTATGGGGGATCGTTTCCGCGATGTACATATTGCGCGAATACCATTCGTTTTCGAAGGCCGGTACGGAATAGATCCCCCAGTGGAAGTAGATCCCAAACTTGGCGTCGTTGAACCACGCGGCCTCTGGATGGTTGGCGAGCGAGTGCCAGGAAGGTTGATAGCGCAGTTCGCCCTTCAGGATGTGCGGCGCACCGAAAGCACCGGCCGCGGCAACTCCGGCGGATTTCAAAAGGGATCGACGCGTCATTATGTTTTTCATGGGCAAAAATACTGGTATAGGCCAACCTCGATCTTGGAGATTTCACTTCAGCAGTATCTTGAAGGTGTAGGCGAAGTTACCGACTTTCTGCGATGGCAACTTAATCTTCAGTCCCTCGTCATCGTGCGACCAGGAAATCTTATGATCGCTGCCCAGCAGCGAGATGTTTCGGATCTCCCCTTTCGCCAGGAGACCATCGTGGGTATTCAGAGACTTGATGAGAAGCGCCGGCCTATTCTGTGGCCAATCGAGGACAATGGCATAGAGAGTCTTTCCACGGCTGGTGAAGCGGATGTCTTGTGCAGTCATGTCCGGCGTTTTCTTGTCGCCGAACGTTCCTGCCGTGATTTGTGTGGGGCCTTCGCCAAAAACTTTCCAGGGACGGGAACCGTAAATGGCCTCACCGTTCACGTCGAGCCACGCGCCGATGGCGAGCAGGCGCTGCTCAACCGGCTCAGGGATCACGCCGTCGGCTGCGGGCGTGATATTGAGCAGGAAGTTGCCATTCTTGCTCACGATGTCTACTAGTTCATCCACCAGCCGGTCCGCCGATTTGTAATAGGGATTCTGGACGTTGCACCAGACATTCAAGTCGATAGAATCGTCGGTCATCCACTTGAAGGAAGCCAAGCTGGGGAGCCTGCCGCGCTCGATGTCGAAAAGGGCCACTCCAGCCGGCAGATCCTCTCCCTTGTGCATCAATCCAACTTCTTTCTGCCACTGTTCAGCCTGATTGTAGTAATAAGCCAGTAGGTCGATGCGCCGCCGCTCGTCGATGATGTTCAAACGGGCGTCGAAACGGATCAAGTCGGGTTGGTACTTGCGAATCACTTCCTTCACCTTCGATTCCCAGACATCCTGGAACTCTTGGGGCGGCGGAGGCGTGGGCTTGTGGAAATCAAAAGGACTGCCAGACGCAGGCGGGCCGTAGAGTCCGGAGTACTTTGGATTCGAACAGTCCAATGTGCGATCCTCTGTCGGGTACCAGCCCCAGAGCCACTGGTGGTGAAAGCTAGCGAGGAACTTTATCCCGGCGCTGCGAACGGCCCGGGCCATTTCTCCCACCACGTCGCGGCGGGGACCCATGCGCGCGGCATTCCATTCATTCACCTGCGAGTCCCACAGGGAGAATCCATCGCAGTGCTCGGTCACGGGACCGGCGAATTTGGCTCCGGCCTTGCGGAAGAGCTCCGCCCACTCCCCGGGATTGAACTTCTCCGCGTGGAACATAGGGATGAAGTCTTTGTAGCCGAATTTCGATGGCGGCCCGTAAACGAGGTTGTGATACTGGTTCGCGAGGTGCCCCTCGTTATGGGGGATCGTTTCCGCGATGTACATATTGCGCGAATACCATTCACCCGAGAAGGCCGGGACGGAGTAAATCCCCCAGTGAAAGTACATCCCGAATTTCGCGTCCTCGAACCACCCGGGGTCAGGATGCTTGGCGAGCGAGGCCCACGAAGGCTCGTAGGCCGGCTCACCACCCAGAATGTGCGGCGCGCTCAGGCTTGCCGCGGCGGCAGCCCCGGCAGATTTCAAGAAAGTTCGGCGGATCATGGGGTTCCTCGGTAACAGGTTGCCCTTCTTCAATTGCACTCTCCTTCTGCTCAGCCAGCCGTCGGAATATTTCCACAAATGCCGCCGCAATTCCTGGTACCACGTCTTTCGGCGACATCTCGGAATGAAAACTACAGGGTATTTGCACTCCCATTTCGTATGGGATACGCTTTCTGCTCCGTCCATCGTGGATCTCCTTTTCGTGTGCTTTGGCGGCTGGCGTTAAGGGGTTTCTGCGATGGACTCCCGACTCCCGGATCTGTCAAACTCTCTCTGCCTCCCCGGCAGAGCTGGGGGGTTTCCTTGGCGCGCTAGCCAAGAGCTTTTCCAATGCGGCCACGCAAAAGAATCCATGGACCGGCACGCCACTGCGATTCGCAAGGACGACACACTTCTCCCCGCCCGGATCCCCGAGGCAGGTCAGGACTATGGCAGCTTCCGAAAAGTCCTCCTCTCGGGTGTAATCGTTGATGGTGACCACGCATTTCATCCCCGCCGCAACCGCCGACAACAGGCCATTACGGGAGTCCTCGATAACAACACATTGCTCGGGACCAACCTGCAATCTGTCCGCCGCCATCACATAGATATCGGGAGCGGGCTTTTTTGCCTTGACCACATCCCCCGCCAGAACGAGCGAGAACCTTCGCGCGTTTTCCTCACCCACGGTGTGCAGCAGAACACTTTCCACGGCTTCCCGGGCCGAGGTGGAACAAACGCCCAACACCCAACCCTCGCTGAGAGCGTTTTCAGACAAACGTTTCACCCCGGAGCGGACGGCAATCCTTCCCGAGGCGATGATTTCTTTGTATATCTCGGTCTTTCTCTGATGCCACTTTTTCAGCAAATCCTGGCGTTCAGCCTCGGTCTCCGGAGGACGGAAAAGGGCTAAATATTCCGGCTCCTGGAAGAGGCTGGCCATGCGCTCTTTCCCTCCCCCGATTTTCAACTTGCGGCCGTATTCTTCCACGCTCCACTGCCAGGGGACGCCAGACTCTCGCCACATTTGGTTAAAAGCGACGCGATGCCCATCTCGCTCCGTATCCGCCAGCACCCCGTCGCAATCAAAAAGCAAGACCTTCTTCATAGCGCTTTACCTTCGCTCCCAAAAATCTTGATGAACCGGATCGCCATAGCCTTGACGGCCTCACGATTCGCGCCCAGAAGCTTGAGCGGATCATATTGCTTGGGGTGTAGTTCCAAATAATTCCGCAGAGAATCAGCAAAGGTGATCTTAAGCTCGGTGGAGATGTTGACCTTCACTGCTCCCCGCGCAATCAACTTGTGGAAGACTTCCTCGCTAAGGCCGGTTCCACCGTGAATGACCATGGGGACGTTGACGACGGCCACGAGCTCGGATACGCGCTCAAAATTGATCTTAGGCTCCGCCTTGTACACCCCGTGAGCCGTGCCGATGGCGGGCGCGAAGCTATCAATGCCGGTCTCGCGGATGAAGTTCACGGCCTTTTCTATGGAAAACACTGCCACCTCGGCGTCGCTTCCTATCCCATCTTCCACGCCTTTAACCGGCTCGATTTCACCTTCCACCGCCGCGCCGAACTCGTGCGCCCTGGCCACAACCTTCTTCGTTTGCTTGAGGCACTCGTCGTAACTCAACCCCGAGCCGTCGAACAATACGGAGTTCCATCCCGCTTGCAAACACTCTTCGATCACGCGAACGTCCGGGCAATGGTCAAGGTGAAGGGTTGCAGGAATGGGCACTTTCTGCGCCATTTCCGCGAACATGAGTTGGATCAGCTTAGCTCCCCAGACCTTGACGGTTTTTACCGACACCTGGATGATAAGGGGAGCTCTCAGCTCCGCCGCAGCCGCCATTGTGGCCTCCATTGTCACGTCATTGACAATGTTGAAAGCGGCCACACCATAGCGCTCAGCGAAAGCGCGCTTAAGAATTACTTGCATCGGAGTTACGGGCATGGTTATTTTCCCCCATACGCCCGGTCCCTTTCCCGCTCAAAATACCTTGAGCGGAATATCGACCGGGTAATCCAATAGACCCTTCATTTCATAATCCAGTTTCAAGAGGGACACGGAGCACCCTGCCATGTCCAAGGACGTGCAGTATTCTCCAATGTAGGTCTTGGCGATACGAATGTCGCGCTGCTGCAAATACTCGGCGACACGGCGGAAAGCCACGTAGAGCTCCATGATGGGCGTGCCACCGAGGCCATTGACCATCACCGCGACTTCGTCGCCGGACTTGAACGGCAAGTCCCCTACGACGTTTTCCATGAGAAGGTCGATAATCTCGTCGCCGGGCATGATCTTTGTCCGCTTCCGTCCCGGCTCGCCGTGCAAACCCACCCCGAGTTCCATTTCATCGCCCCCGAGATCGAAGGTCGGGCTGCCTTTGGCCGGGGTTGTGCATGAGGTCAAGGCAAAGCCCATGCTGCGGCAATTGGCATTGACGCGCTCGGCGATTTCCTTGACCGCCTCAAGGCTGGCGCCCAGTTCGGCCTTGGCGCCGGTTATCTTGTAGTTGAGGATAGCGCCCGCTACGCCCCGCCGACCGGCCGTCCACGTGCTATCCTTGACGGCGACGTCATCATTGGCGATGACGGTTTCGACGCGGATCCCATCCATCTGTGCCATTTCTGCCGCCATCGAGAAGTTAGCTCGGTCGCCCGTGTAATTCTTAATCAGGTAGAGAACTCCCGCGCCGCCGTCTACCATCTTGGTGGCCTCATAAACCGCATCGGCGGTGGGCGCGGCGAAAACTTCGCCGGCACAGGCAGCATCCATGAGGCCCTTCCCCACGTACCAGACTTGGTCGGGTTCATGACCACTCCCCGAGCCGGTCAGTAGGGCCACTTTTCCCTTTAGCGGCGTATCGGCACGCAACACGATCTTCTTTTCTCGGACCAGTTTCAGTTTGCCCGGGTTTGCAGCCACCAAACCGTCGAGCATCTCATAAACCACTTGATCAGGCCGATTGATGATCTTTTTCATGCAAGCGTCTCCTTTTGACGGTATAAGTCATGCGCAGCTTCAAACATAAGACAGATGACAACAGAACCCGGATCTCGGTGTCCCACGCTCCGCTCGCCGAGATACGAAGCCCGGCCCTTTCTGGCGACCAGCGGTATAGTGCTTTCGGAGCCTTTCCTTGCCGCCGTCAGGGCTTTCTCCAGCGCCCTTTCAGCCGGATCACCTTCCGTGACGGCTTTGCCGAACGCCTGGAGAGCCGGTTCCAGGGCGTCCACCAAGGTCTTGTCTCCCACCTTGGTCCCTTCGCCCCGTTCCTTCATGCCTTCTAGGGCAGCGCTTAGGACCTCATGCACCTCCGGCAAAGTCAGTTGCGCTTTCGCGCCGATTTTCTTGCCGGCCCGCATGAATCCCGTCGCGTAGATTGCCCCAGAGACTCCCCCGACGGAGGACATGAACGCCACGGCCACTTGGTTGAGGATACCACCCATGCTCTGGCTATTCAGTGTCGGGAGGCGATCCAGAACCAATTGCCAGCCCGTCTTCAAACTGGCCCCACAATCGCCATCACCGATGGGTGAATCCAAGTCAGTCAAGGTCTTTTCCGCGGCGATTAACTTCTGGCCTATTGCTTCCAGCAGTTTCAACAGTTGCTCTTTCTGCGCGTCCATAACCGACCCAATCCTCCCCTCACTCGATGCTTCCAATTTCAAAGTCACGGACGAACAATCTGGTCAGCAACCTTTACGGGTGCGACGTTTTTGAAATACTGAACCACACCGGAGTGGTCTGCCCTGCCCGTTACTGCTTCGTCCACCCGTACACCCGCTTCGCCACCAGTTCATCCACCTCGTGCTCGATCCGCACCGCTTTCCGGTGGTCCCGGAAGCATGCCGCGAACTTTGCGATGATCCCCGTCCAAGTCTCTGCCTTGCGCAACAGCAAACCTCTTCCACCGGTGGTGGGCGCACTGCCATCACACAAGCAAAAGGGACTTGAAGTCCCCCCCCCCAACAATCGCTTAAGTACGGGATCGAGAAACGGGGAGTTGACCGCCGGGAGGCTTGTGCCCCCACGTGCCGCTTCCCCCAGCGCACCGAGGTTCTGGTCCCGGTAAGAAGCAGAATCCGCAAGCCAGATCACCACTTTGAAACGGATTCTTTTCTCGCGATCAAACAAATAGGAATCATCGAGGTCTTGTTGCTCCAGCCGAATAATATCAAGGGGAACAGAACAAGCTTTTAGGAGTGCGGCTACAGGCTGGAATTCATCCTTTTCGCTGTCTACCAGAACACTGGCGTGATCGCTCCAGTGCTCCACGACGACGAGTGCTCGATAGGGTCTGCTCGGCCAGGGCACCGCTGGCAATTCCGCGCCCCACATGATGACACAGAGGGGAGCTAGCAGAAACAGCGTCCGCGTCCGCCAACGAACTACGTGAGGTTGTTTTCCCGGTGGGTGGGACAATCTCATCTTACTCTCGACTCCTTTCACGCGACGAGGTCCGGCAACTCCGGAAGACGCACCTTCGAGCCAATGAAACCGTAATAGGTGATGAATGCGTAGCAGAACAGCGGAATGAGCAGGGCCATTGCCATGCTATGGCTTATCTGGAACACCAGCCCCATGATGGGGGTGAATACAGCCCCACCGATAATTGCCATAATGATGATTGATTCACCCAGCTTCGTATTGGGTCCCAACTCCTTGATTCCCAAAGCAAAGATGGTTGGGAACATGAGGGACATGAAGAAACTGGTGAGGAAGACTGCAAAGACGCCGACCCACCCTGGGCACAGAATCCCCGCGCCCGCCAGTGCCACGTTGATGCAACCATAAATCCCCATCAGCATGCTCGGCTGAACAAACTTCATGAGATACGTAGCCATGAACCTCCCCACTCCAAATGCCACAAGCGTCCCGGTCAAGAAGTAGCCTGCAATCTTTTCCGGTTCCCGGGTGTAATCCTGAATGTACGCAATGTAGTAGCTCCATGTCCCCACTTGGGCTCCGACATAGAAGAACTGAGCCACCACGCCCTGAACAAAGTGCGGGTAGCGAAGCAAGTCTCGCAAGTGGCCACGCTGATGGCTGCCTTCGGATTCCACCTCTTCAGCGGTTCTGGGGAATCTGGTCCCAAGTAGGAGCAGCGCCCAGAAAAAGACAATCGCCCCCAGCACGAGATACGGGGTGACGACTCTCATGGTCTCCGCCTGGAGGTACTGGTCCCACCTACTCGCAGCCTTCAGGGAATCAATCTGCTGAGGACTCAGTTCGACGCCGGAGAAGATGAAAATCGTGCCGGCCAACACGCCGATGACTGATCCCAAGGGATTGAACGCCTGGGAAAAATTGAGCCGCCGTTCCGAGGTTCGTGGATCACCAATCGTAGCGATGAAAGGGTTCGCCCCGGTTTCCAAAAAGGCCAATCCGCTGGCAATCACGAACAAGGCGAACAGGAAGAATCCGTACTGCCGAACGTGCGCGGCTGGCCAAAACAGAAAGGTGCCTGTGCTGTATAAGAAAAGTCCCGTCACCAAACCTGCTTTGTAGCCATACTTCCGCATCAGGAACCCGGCAGGCATGGAAACAAGAAAGTACCCCACATAGAAGGCTGATTGAATCAATCCCGCCTTGAAGCGGGTGATTTCGAACGATTTCATAAACTGCTTGATAAGAATATCATTCAAATTGTTGGGAATGCCCCAAAGCAGAAACAGCGCCGTCACCAGGACAAAGGGCAAGGTATTACCGGGTGAGAACAATCGGGCCGCGCGATCCTGGGTTAGATCCTCTTCTACCTGTGGCATGTGTGAGACTCCGGGATCCTCAATGATGGATCATGCTAGTCCAGACCAGCGATCTCGCTGTTGCTTTTCGTTGTAGGCGCCACCGATCGCCAGATAAGCAGCCGAGTGTAGCGCATGTACTCAGCGCCGCAGTATGCCCCGACTCTTGCAGCAGGCCGTAGCCGCCAACGCGAAGAGATTGATGATCCTCGGGACACGGGATTGGCAAGGTCCGATACGATCACGCACAAGGGATCACCGCTGCCGCGCGCCAAACGCAGGGCGTGGGCGTTTCGGTAGATATTGATCTGGCGGATCATCTTGAGTCTCCGATACAGGGTTTCCGTTGCTACGGGCCGGGTCCTGCTTGCCACAGACGATCCTTCGTGGATGTCGACGAGCCAATAACCTAACCAAGGGCATCCTGAACCCACTGTGACACGGCGCATTGGTTGAGTGCGAAAGCTTCCAAAAAGAACCTAACCAGACGGGCACTAGACTAGCCCTCCCGCACGTAGTTGCGACCCATCGCGGCACGAAGCCTACACTCGGCAGCCGGGTTCCAGTAACTGCAATCAAGCTCCAGGAAAACGGACGTGTACGGAATGGTCATATTCGTCTTGATTATTAGCATCCGGAAGGTCTGGCCGGCATGGTCGAGCGCCGAGACGATCTGATCATGCGGCCGGACGTCTGTCTTGTAGTCCTTGAGCATCGTCGAAAGCTGCTGGCGATAGATGGAGATGCCTGGCGCATCCTCTTCTTCCACAAACGCCAATTCCTGGTCGGTGTAGACCATGGGTTTTAAGTGTCTGGATCCGACAACGGCGGCAAAGACTTCCTGCAAGACTTCCACCTGATCGGCGTTCGAGACAATTGTCTCAATTCCGTCGCGAGAGTGAGCAGGGTAGGCGGAATCGGCCACAACAATCCAGTTGCGATGGCCGAGCAGCGGAAGGTGCTCCTGAAGCGCCTGTCGCCAACCCGCCGTCGCAGGGTTCACTGCATCTGCATGGCAGGCAGTGGTCATAACTTCATACCTCTTCGGAAATGAGCTGGCGGCGTTTTCATTACCCCTTCGGTAGTTCTTCCTTCGCTTCCGTCTTGGTGCGCGCGGCGACCCCGATCCTTCGTCACCCACCCACTCTGTGTGAATTGAGCTCTTCGTCAAAACAAACTGCGACCTTTCCACATTTTGCCAAGGGCATGAGGTGGACCATTATGCACGTTCAACGGTCTTTATCCAGCCCAGCTCGATCCCGGGCTCCTACAACGGCAGGTTCCACAAGAAAATCCAGCCACGTCGTTCCCTGCCGGTAGCGAGCGTCCCAACTGGCCCGGTGGCCATCTACAGCTACGGCGGTATGCGGGTGGTCGAAGAATCGCTGCAGATCCTGCGGTTGCAGGAGCACACCCCAGGCCCCGGCCTTTGCCGCCACGATGACGTCAGCCATCCGGCGACAATACACATGTATCCTCGTTTGATACCGCTGCGCTTGGTAAATCTCCCCCACGTCCTTAATCAGGTTCGTGGACCGGTCATGAGTGTCTTCCAGCCAGCCGTAATAGGGAATCATGTAGTGGGCGCCACACTTCGCAGCCAGAATCGCCCGCCCCACCGAATTCACGGCCGTCGCAGAAACCTGGAGCCCCGCCTTAACCATCAGGGGGATACTCTGGAAGCCCACTTCGTCCATGATGACCTTGATGACGATTGCCGATCCCATCGCACTCAGCCGTTTAGCTTCCTCCACCTGCGCCAGCGGTTCACAGGCGCGAACCTGGAGGAAAACAGGTATGCCATCAGCCGCGTCGAGGATGGCGCGCAGGAGGTCCACGGGGTTGGAAGATTGGCCGACAGCGCCAAAACTGCCCGGGTTGGTCGTCACACCCTGGGCCAGTCCTAACTTCCGGTAACGGCGGATCTCGTTCGGGTCTGCACTATCAATAAACATCTCCATGATGCTCTCCTTTCGATGAGAATGGTGTTGAGTGAGCCAGCAATACAAGATCAACCCGCCATGGCGCCCGTAACTTTGAACGCGATGGCGTAATCGCAAGGCTTCTGCGCGGGCATCATTACCTTTAGGCCCGAGCTGTCCTGCGACCAATCCAGCTTACCGTCGTAGCCCAAAAGTTCAACATTCTGGATTTTCCCGACACGCAGCGCGGTGTCTGTGGCCAAGGGCCGAATGATGGTTCGAAATTCCGGCCAACCCATCACGAAGGCATAAAGGGTGTCGCTTTTGGTAGTGAAGCGAACGTCTGCCGCCGTCAGATCCTTCCGGTTCTTTTCGTTGAACGCCGCACTTTCTGACACCGTCTCAGTCGCCGGCCCCTCGCCAAAAATCTTCCAGGGCCGGGAGCCGTGAATCGCTTGACTATTGACGCTCATCCACTTGGTAATTTCGGAAAGCACATTCAGTTCTTCCAGGTCGAGCATCCCGCGCGCAGGCAAGGGAAAATTCAGCAACAGGCGGCCGTTGCGGCTGACAATGTCCACCAGCATGTCGATGATGGTCTTGGGGGTCTTGTACACCTGGCCGCGCATGTAGTGCCACTGGCCGATGCAGGTGTCCGTCACCCAAGGGCGTGGCCAAATGTCGTTCACGATGCCGCGCTCGACGTCGAGGACGGCCACGCCCTCCTCAGTATCTTCGATTCGCTTCGAGGTGTACACCGCCTCGGTTTTTCCGCCATTTTTCTTTGCACTCAAATTGTGGAGATGCGCGACAAGGCTCAGCCCGTATTCCTCGAATTCCAGGGCGCCGTCGGTGTGAAGGAAATCCGGTTGGTACTTGTCAACGAGGTCCCTGATCCGCAGGTACCAGTGGTGTTTCCACCACAAGGGGATGCCGTTTTCGCTCCATTCAAAGCTCTTTGCCCAAAGCTGGTCGGAATCGACATACAAGCTGGAGTACTTGGGATCGGCACCGTCGTAAGGCACTCCCGAGTAAGGACCCGTTTCATCATGCCCATGACTCACCGAAAACCACTTGTAGGTGATCCAGAGATGTTCGGTGACGCCAAACTTGAGTCCGGCCTCACGCGCCGCCTGGGCCCACATGCCGACGATGTCTTTCTTCGGCCCCATCTTAGCGGCATTCCAGGGCTGGTAAGTGGAATTCCACATGTCAAAGTTATCGTGATGTACGCCCATACTTACTAGGAATTTCGCGCCAGCCTTCTTGTACAAGCCGACGAGGTAGGCGGGGTCGAATCGCTCTGCTCTCCAAAGTGGGATGGTGTCCTTGTAGCCGAACTTGGAGGGATGCCCATAAGTCTCGACGTGACAGACGTTTTGCGGGGACCCTTGGATGTACATGTTCCGGGCATACCAATCACCGTCTTCAATTGCCGATTGTGGGCCCCAATGCGCCATGATGCCGAGCTTGGCATCACGACACCATTCAGGGATTTCATACTTGCTCAGCGACGCGCGCGTTCCTTCAAATGGCCCGCTTTCAATCTCGAGGCCAGGTGATAGTTCGTGTTGCGTAGCCCCCAGCTTCAATGCGGGAAGGGTTCCCGCGATTAGTTTGCAAGCGGTTCTTCTGGTCATTCTCATCGACGTGGTATTCCCTCCCCTTTGCGCCGTCAAATCTCTTCGCGCCCTCTCGTTGAACTTCTGGTTCCCCGGCGACGTCCCAATTGGCTTGTCAAAGACCAATTTGGATAACCCGCCTACCTATGGAACGAGTTTGCGGAATTGCATTCCAGACATTCTCATTTCATGGGCAGGCGCTGCTCCGCTCCGTAGAGAGTCAACAGCGGATGCTTCACGTAAGCGCGATACTCGTAAACCCCCTCCGGATTCAGGCCCGTCAGCTTCATCGTGAACTCGCCGGGAGCGTCGAGGGTCGTCGAGGGTCCTTGCTGCCAGGGAATGGAACGGTCGCTGGCGTCCAAACCCATGATGCTGCGGTACTCAAACCCGACTTCCAGCGCCGGTGATTTCCCCAGATCCAACAGTGCTCCGGTCAGCAAAGCCGTCTCCGTCGCTGCGTCGAACGTCGCCCTTTTCGTCTCCACCTTCGGTGGTGCGAACGTGGGCTTCACATGAGTAATTTTCAACACGATAGGGTTGGGCCACTTGCTGTTGTCCTGCAGCCGTTGAGTAAACATGGCATGGATGTGCAACCCGTCCGCTTCCTGTTTCAGCGTGGGCTGCGGTTTCACTTCTGGACTGTATTCCAGCACGCGGCCGTTCTGCCCTAGCACGCTCACGGCAGACTCCGGTGTGGCCTCGACGCTCTTGAAAACGAAATCGCGCCATTGGCTACGAACCCACCGCGGCTGCTGCTTCACGATGGCGTAGAGCGTGTCTTCATTCTCCGCCTTGGTGAACCAGACATCCTGCTCGTTTGTGATCACCCAGGGGCGCACCTTGTAGATGCACTCGTGGTTCACTTGCATCCACAGAGCTACTTCCCGCAGGCGTTCCTCCTGCTCGATAGGCAGTTCGCCGTCGGGCTTGGGGCCGACGTCCAACAGCAAGTTCCCGCCCTTGGCGCGCGTCTCCACCAGGAGGTCGATCACCTGCCCGCCCGTCTTGTACACTTCGTTTTGGGGCTGGTACTGCCACGCCGTGCCCATGGTGAAGTGGGCCTCCCAGATCCCTTCCAGGGGCATGCCGGGCACATAGAGTTCCGGAGTCTGAATCGCCCCGCGAGTCACAACCGTGTTCGGCTGCAGCTTCCACACCAGATCACGCAGCCCCTGCGGCTCGCCGTCAATGAGCACGACATCGATCGGCCCATAGTTCGTCATCAACTCTCGCATCTGGGCTAGGTCCAGCTGCATCAATTCCGGATTGTTGCGCGGCTGCACGTTCGGAATCTTTCTCTGGATGTCGATCTTGTTCTCCCACAGCCAATGGAAATCGTCAGGCGAGAAGTAGATGCCCGGCGCGATGCCCTGCGCCCAGAACGCGTCGAGGATGGCACGCGTCACGTCGTGCCGGTAGGGCGTGTGCATGATGCCGAAGTCGGTCGTCTTCGTGTCCCACATGGCGAAGCCGGAATGGTGTTTGGTGGTGAAGACGACGTACTTGATACCGGCCAGCTTGGCCAGTGCGGCCCAATCTTGGGGATCAAACTTGTGCGGGTTGAAGGTCTTCGGCAGCTCTTCAAAGAACCGCTTGGTGTAAGCATCGTCAGCCCCCACCAGCGAATGCGAAATCACTACGCCGGTTTGGCTGTCAACTGACCAGTGGATGATCAAGCCGAATGCCTGGTTGTGGAACCACGCTAGCCGCTCGGGCTTGTTCAGCGATCCAGGCTGGATGTCGATCTGTGCCAACAGGAGGGCACAGGAGAGAAGGAGCGCGACAACGAGGCGTCGCATGATCACCCCCACTATTACGAATTTTTCGCCAAGCCAAAAATTCACCACGTGTGGGTCGACGCGGCTTGCGCCCCCGCCCGTTTGAGTGGATGCCGAATTAGTTTGCTGGAACGAGTCTTGTGCGAGGGCACTGGCGCCAAATGCCATCAGTGCCGAGACCAATACCGCCAGCCGCCTGACGCGTTGATAACGATAGGCCAGAATTTCCATTGCGGGCATCATTACCTTTAGGCCCGAGCTGCCCTGCGACCAATCCAGCTTACCGTCGTAGCCCAAAAGTTCAACGTTCTGGATTTTCCCGACACGCAGCGCGGTGTCGGTGGCCAAGGGCCGAATGACGGTTTGAGATTCCGGCCAACCCATCACGAAGGCATAAGGGGTGTCGCCCTTGCTGGTGAAGCGGACGTCTGCCGCCGTCAGATCCTTCCGGTCCTTTTCGTTATACGCCGCGCTTTCCGACACCGTCTCAGTCGCCGTCCCCTCTCTCCCTTTCATGCGTGGTACCTTCCGAGGGTGCATGAGATCTGCAATGTCAGCCGAAAGAGGTTTTGCGTTAGTTTCCTCGATGTCTCCCGAGGAAGTCACTTCTACTTAGGCGGTTCGAAGACATCGCCCGACGGATAACCCTTCGTAGGAATTCGTCGCTCAAGATCCAGTCGCTTTCCGGCTGGGACGAGCGCCTCCCAGCGGGAGATAGGTTCCGGCGACAGCACCTCGGAATCAACATCAAAGCGAATGGTCACGATCTGCTGTGGTTTCACTTGAAAATGGTAGGTGGGTCCGCCCTCCAGAGGCGCGCGTAGCTCTCCCATAAGATTCGTCAGCCACGCTTTCTGATGAGGTAACATAAATCTTACCGTGGCCTCCCCTGCATCGCCTCTCCACTCATGAAAACGCAGCTCCACTTGCTGCTTCTCTCGCCTTAGGGCGCTCACGATGATATTATCTGAGGTATCGAGCAAAGATTCGTGCACGCCGGTATTGCTTCCCATCCGCCAGAAAACACGACCATTGAATTCGCAGGCCATTTGTGGAATGCGAGCTTCGGCCCAAGGGCCGGAATGCGGGACTAGGGCGTAACGGAAATGGTGCATGCCTTGGCCAGCCATCAACTCGTTAGGCCATCCGCGGTATTTCGTATGAGCATTAAACAAACCAAGAGTGACGTTCCGTCCGTTAAGCTCGTGGGCGGTCAGCCCCCGAGCCAGCAAGCCGACGCCAAATCCACCCGCCAGCTGATACTGCGACCATCGCACAGCCGGGAGGATGGCATCCGAGAAACCATAGGTCTGCGATTCACCCACCTCGTATTCTGGCAGAGGGCGGAACGGCTGCTGGGGATTGATCACCGCAAATCCGTAGGGAATCCCGCGCGTCCGCTCAAGAACTTCCGCCGCCAGAGGAAAATCAACGGTGATAAGCATTTCTGTGGTGCGAAGATCGATCGTGGTTTCAAAGTCAATCCTCGGAAAATCGTGATAAAAGCGTATGAGCCGGCAGAGCTTGGACCCCGTAAAAAAGCTGGTCGCAATAACCGTGGTGGCGAGAGGACTCCGATAGGCCCGCACCTCAGAGGCAGAACCGCTGCTGGTTTCAAGCACCCGGCGCTGCGGCCTGGGAAGCATGTGTTCGCACGGATCCCGTTTTAGAATCCCGGTGACGGATTCCGCGAAAACAACATTAGCTGGTCCTCCCAACACTTCATGCCCTGAGTCCTTCAACTTCAGGCTGACGAGCGCTCCAGTATTGCGGTCGATCCGTGCGCTGTAGTGGGAAGTTTCAATTCCCTTTTCGAAAGGTATCGGCTGGGGTAGCTCTGCGGCGCGTTCTTCCAGCGGTATCGATAGGAGAGCTGTAGGGGGCAGATTGAGCTGGCAGATTGCGCGCGAAGGCTCGTCAAGTTGCCCTTCGCAAAAGACTCCTGCAATGCGCTTTCCAGCAGGCAACTGTAATTCCAAGGGATCATGGCGGTTCCAATTGAGTGGATTAAATACTGCCAAACTCTCCCCCCGGCCTGACAAAGATCCGAGCGTCGCAGAAATCACTTTCGAAGTCGTCTCACGCACGGAGGCATAACGGTCTTCAACATCCCACGACTTTTCATCGCGGAAAACCTTCCCACCGGCCCCCCCCCACAGCGCATTCCGGTCCATATTCAAGGCGAGATCGATCCAGCAGTTATAAAGATCTTGCGAAGGATAAGTGTAATTTGATCTCAAACTGGCAGCCGTGGCCACCATTTCAGCGGCTACGAGTTGGTACTCGAGTTCGTGAAATTGCTGTTTGATTTGCGGAAGGTCATACCAGAAGGCGTTATAACAATATGCATTATCCCCGCGAAATTCCTCCGGTTTAACCTCACCGGACTCAATTTCCTCGCGCAGGGGTTTGACGTAGTCGCTGAATGTGCCGAATCGAATCTCTGTGTCCGAATGCTGCTGTCCCCACTGCCGCAAAAATTCCGTAGGATACCCTCGATAGGCTGGAGCGCGGCTGCAATCCCCCGCACCTCCAAGTGCGAGAAGGGTGGACCGGCTGGCGCTATGCTCCTTCTTCCATTTTATCAGTTCGGCGATCTTCGCGAGCTGGGATGCATCCAGCGGCCGTTTCGTCGCGAATACTTCACTCACCTGGTTGTACGAGTTTGCGTTGCAAATCGTCAGCGTGCGAGTTCCATCCGGCGCGACCCACCAGAAAACCGTCTTCTGGGCGGGATTGTTGCGGCAGAATACCAGCGTTTCTAACCCCAGCCCAGCAACAATCTGAGGCATTTGTCGATGAACTCCCACCAAATCGATCATCCAGCCGTGCCGCGGACGGAGCCCGAAAAACTTCTCGTACCAGCGAAGCCCATGCACTCCGAGCTGAACAATCGCTTCCCCACCTGTAAGATTCATAGTCGCTTCTGAGAAGAAGGCGTTGACGAGCTCAACCCGCCCCTCCCGAATTTGTTGCTTGAGCTCGTCCAGACGCTCCGGAACGAACTGCAGGAATGTGACCAGGTTCGGAACTTCGGAGTATGCGAAAGCATAATTCGGATCGCTCTTCAGGCGGTCCAGATGATCCAGAAGATTGTCGAGGTAGTAATTTCGCTCTGTGTCAAAATCCATCATCCAGCCTGCACTAGTACCGTGAGTGTTTGGAACGATATATAGCGTCGCCCGCGAGCTTGGCGCGGCGTGCTCGCAGACACCCATGTGGCCTGATAGAGTTGCGGCAAATGCTCCCGCCACACCAGCCTTTATGAATTCCCGGCGTTTCCACTTACGATTCATCTTTCCTTTTCTTCTTCTCGACCGTACCTCAGTGGTCCAGGAAATGGCGGCTCATGGGATTCCTCGGTAGCAGGTTTCCCGCAAGCACGTGCCGGGCTAAGGAGTCTGTGTGAAAACTCGATTCTTCGGCCTTTGGCACAGTGTAGGTGATTGAATCTCCGTTCTCGAAAACGCGAAATCTGAGGTTTTCCCACGGACCCTAAAGTCCGCCACGGCCTCTGTTTCCCCCGGCGATCGACAGCGGGACGCCATGCCCCTCGACTAACAAACTTCGTTTGCGCCAACTTCTTCCCGGATCCGTGGAGTGGGCTCACACCCACCCCACGGCCCGAGGAGCTTTTACCATAGCTGCGTCCACGCTATGCCAGTCCCAGGCGATCAAACTCTTAGAAGTGGATCTTTAAAGAGAATTGAATTAACCGCCCTCCCTGTCGGGTGCCGCTCGTTTTGCCAAACGTCGACGTCGCATATATATAGCCTGGATTGGACCAAGTACTGGAGTTTGGCAGGTTGAAGAATTCTGCACGGAATTCGACGTCGCGACTTTCTGCGAACGGCCACTTCTTGGCAAGGTCCGCATCCCAATTGAACATTCCTGGACCGTAAAGCGCATGCTTGCCAGCATCGCCGTAACTTCCGAACGTTGCCAACTGGTAGCACGCCGTGTTGAACATCGCGTTCGGCGTGGGGTGGACGTTCGCCATGGGGTTACATAAGAGGTTTGGAGTATCTTGATCAATTCCGTTGGACGTCCCGACGTTTGCGTTGTCGCTGGCAATGAGGGCGTAATAACGATTGCCGTTGTCAATCCTCACGACTCCCGAATGTTGCCAACCTCCGACGACCCCGTTCAGCAGCCGGTTCTGAGCATGCACCGGAATATCGTAAACATAGCTGGCTGCAAAAAGCTGCCTTATGTCGAAGCCTGCCGGCCCCTTATATTCGAACCGATTAAACCGCGTGGGGGTGAACGACGAGTTTGAGAGGTCACGGAGGTCATCCAAGACATCGAGGGTTTTGGACCACGTGTAAGCCACGTTAAGGTGGAAGTTCTGTGAATACTGCTTAGTCAAGGTTGCGTCCAGGCCATCGTAGTAGGCCGGGTACCAATTGAGCTCGTTGCTGGAGAAAGGCGGGAATTGGGGCCACTGCTGGCGAAGTGTGTAGGTATTCGTGCCTGGTGTCACGGCCGAATTATCTTGGAGCTGACCGGTGAGTTTGACCGAGTGCGAGCCGAAGTAAGCAACATCCAACTTGATTGACGGAGTGATCTGCCGCTGAATTGAAGCGCTCCATTCCTGGGTGTAGGGCTGCCGCGTGCTAGCAGGCCACATTTCCAGACACTGTTGGCAGCCTAAGGGTGTCGTCGAACCAGCCGCTGGCCCCGGGAATGGATTCACAAAAAACGCGCTTGGGACAGTCAGGTTGAGGCTTGCCAGTGATTGAGGAAAAGCAAAGGGCCAATTCCCGCGGTTGCCCTGCTCGCTTTGGGTCCAGCCCACCGCGAAATTGTCGAAAAAGATCGCGTAAGAACCACGCAGGACGGTCTTTGGAGTGGCTGAATAGGCCAGCCCGATGCGGGGCTGGAACTCTCTATGATCCGGAACGATGACACCACGCCGGATATTGGGGGCTGCCCCCGTGATCGGGTTCGTCTTGTCCCAGTAATACAGACCCGTTTCGTACGAGAACGTACCGCTGCCGGCAAGGTTTACCATGGGAGGAATGTAGTCCCAACGAAGACCCGCGTTGACATGGAGTTTGCGTGTCATTTGCCAGGCATCCCCGATGTACGCACCTCCGGCATAACCCAACATGTTACCCGCAGTGGATCCGACTACGCGGCCCGCTGTAGCGGGCACCCCGAGTAGATAGCTCGCCAGCGCATTTCCGGTTCCGGACACGAAATTCGATGTTTGCGTCGTCGCGAAAGTTTCGAGCGTGCCCGTCTGGTTGTCGGTAAAGAAACTTCCGCGGTAAAAGGAGCCGCCGAAAACAACTGTATGGCGGCCGGTGATCTTCTGCCAATCGGCGGTCCAGGAGTGGATCCATTCGGGCCCCAAGATCGATGGGGCCTCAGCGGGTCCAGGATACCCCGCAATTGTCAGGGGAGGAATGAGGTCGTTGCCGTAAAAGGGAGGAAACGTGCTAGTCAACCCAACCTGTACCACCGCCGCCTGCGTAGCGGGCACGCCAGTGCGCGCTTGGTCGTTGGTCCTCGCCACTCCATATCTGGCCGTGAGCACGAACGATGGACCGAATGTGTGAGTAAAGCCTACGCCAACATTAGCTAAGTCAATGTGGGTAGTCGTCGGCAAGGTCGGCAAGCTCACAGAAAAGATCGGTTCTCGAGCACTGCTGAAGCGGGCGAAAAAAGTGTTCGTAGAGCCAAACTGATGATCGACGCGCGCGCTCCAGTTGTCGTAGTTGGTTGATGTAATCGACGTCCCAACGTAGTTGACTCCAGGAATGATGCCCGAGGGATAGTTCGCGGTGGGTTCAAACGTTTGATAAATGGTTAACGCGGCGGAATTGATGCAAGTCGATTGCGGGGCGCAGACAGTGGTGGCCCCAGACGGGATGATATTCCCGGCAAACGGCTGGCGAACGTACGAACCATTCGCCTCAGTCAGCGTTGTATAGGGGTTGTAGATGGGCGCATCGGCGGCGAAATTTCCTTGCATTTCCGCGGCCGTTTCTTGGAAGCCAGTATAGGGGCCGTTGGTATCCTTTCGGATGCCCTCATAGTAGCCAAAGACATACCAGGCTCTGTTCTTCGACAGTATATGGGGAATCGCCAACGGTCCCCCAAAGGTTCCGCCAAATTGGTTCCTCCGGTAAGCACCAATGCTCGTCTGGAAGAAGCTCCGCGCGTTAAGGTCGTTGTTCTGGATATACTCATAGACGTCTCCATGGTATTGATTAGTCCCAGATTTCGTTACCAGATCAATGCTCCCCCCCGACGCCCAGCCGTAAATTGGCTGATCCATTCCGCCTTGAACCTTCATTTCCGCGATAGCATCAGGGGGCGGAAACATTGGGGCCTCATTAAATTCAAGCTCCATGTTGGGCACTCCGTCGATGGTGAATTGGTTGTCCCGGAGCCTTTGTCCCTGGATTGAAGCGTTGTAGCCTTCTGACGCAAAAGCAAGGCCATGATACGTATAGTTAAACGATGCAACCCCCGCAAGGGTAGGAAGAAGGTTTTGAAAGTTTCTCCCGTTCAGTGGCAAGGTAGCTACAAACATCGAATCCACCGTGCCGCCCACCGTTGCCGTGGTCGTTTGCAACAGAGGCGATTTCTCCACTACAGTGACTTGCTGGGTTGTGGTGCCAACCTGCAAAGCGATGTTGAGCGTGCTCCCTTGCGCGGAAGAAATACTGATGTTTTCAACCGTCTGCGTCATAAAGCCGGTCTTGCTCACCACCAGCCGGTAGCTGCCCGGAAGGACAGCGGGAATCACATAAAGGCCGGCGCTGTCGGTGGTCGTTTTTCGAGCCTCATGCTGCAAGGTGCTCTCCAACGAAACATTCGCCCCGGGAATCACGGCCCCACTAGGGTCAGTAACCACCCCATTTATCGATCCCATACCTGCCTGGGCGAAAGCCTGCTTTGTACCAACTAGGGTCAAAACCAAACCCATCACCAAGGCTGTAAGAAGAACTCTCATATTGCTCCCCATTTTAATCCTCCTCTTAAAGGTGTTGGACTAGCATTTTCGCACTACCCAGATGTGTCGACGCTTGGAGTTTCGATCATAAGACGAGACTCAGATCCTCAATCGTAAAGGGTGAGATCCCCACAAAAGTCGTTTGCACGTTGCTCCTGAGAATTTCCTCGACCACTAACACCCAAGAAACCGACACGGAAGAATGCAGCAAGAATTCAGACAAACAAGACCTGGAAGATTACCCAAGGCTTGACCCTTCTAACACGTCAAATGGAGCTTGTCAAGAAAAAAATGTACCGGTACACATATTTTTTAAATAAAACTATAACATATTTATTTTGAAGTAGATACACGTGACTAATGTATATGTACCGGTAAATACACGGATTTTATGTCATTAGTAGTCTTTTCGGATCAAGAAAGATCCTTAGTTAGAATAAATTTCGTCGATCGATGCGTCGCTGTGTATCGGTAAAGAGAAAGAAAATCATTGCGTGTGGGCCCCAAAATATATATAGTCTTCCCCGAAAGGTTTTCACAGCACAGAGAGGAGGGATAGCTCATCGATGAGGAAGTTGACATCGTACACCATACGTGATGTAGCTAGGCTGGCGAGCGTTTCAGTAACCACGGTTTCCAACATTGTCAATAAAAGAGGCAGCGTAAGCCCGGAGTTGGTCCGGCGCGTAGAAGACGCCATCGTTTGTTTGGATTACATTCCCAACGAAGTAGCCCGCAGCCTCAAGGCCAAACATACATTCATCATCGGTGTAATTGTCCCTGATGTTTCCGACCTGTTTTTCAACGATATAATTCGGGGAGCTGAAACCAAGGCCCGCGCGTACGGTTATTCACTTGTACTATGCGACTCTCATGAAGACCCGGTTCAGGAGCGGGATCTGCTCACCGTGCTCATTCGCCGGCGCCTGGATGGCATCTTACTGGCCTCCGCGCAATCGAATCTGGCAGGGACGCCTCTCGTCAAGCGGTGGCCTCCCATCGTTTGCTTTGACCGCCACCCCGAAGGATTCAAGGGCCCGGTTGTCGTGATCGACAACGAACTCGCAGCTTACCGGGCGGCGCGCCACCTGATTGACCTGGGCCACGAGCGCGTCGCAGCCATTGCCGGCCCGGAAACAACCGTGACGGGCTCCGGACGTATCAAGGGCTTTCGCAAGGCCATTCAGGGCGCGCACCTTTCCCTTCCCAAGGAGTACGTACGGCCTGGCGACTTTACGAGGGAGGGAGGATATCGGGCGGCGCGGGAAATTCTTCAGCTTCCCCAACCGCCCACCGCCGTCCTTGCTTGCAATAGCCATATGATGCTGGGCCTAATGCGGGCTCTCAAGGATCTCGGTCTCGTCTGTCCTCGCGACGTGAGCGTCTGTGGCTTCGACGACATCCAGGGGTCTGAACTATTCTCCCCAAGCCTAACCATCGTCGTCCAGCCGTCTTACGAGATGGGCGAACTGGCTACAGAAATGTTGCTGAATGTAATCAAGGCTAAGGACCAACATCTTGAAGGTGGCGAGAGAAATCGCGTAGTCCTCAAGGCGGAACTGCGCGTGCGTGAATCGACCGCCCCACCTCTGGGTCTCTCAGGCTGCCCCCAACAGAACGGGACCCTACCAAGTGCGAAGTCGTCAGAAGCTACCCAACTTGCAGCATTGGAACCACCTGGACAACCATCGAAAGAAGACGGCCAAGTTGTCTTCCATGACCAGATATCGGAGCCATGAGATGAGCCTTGGCAGGGTGATCTCTGGTTTTGGCGAGAAGCTGCGGCGGAAAGGGATTCGAAGGCACGCGGACGCCAGCTGGCGGCGGCAGAGGTCTGGGGTTCGAGTCCCAACGGGCCTACCATGCATTCACGAGAGTTTACACTATCCTCACCCCGATCGTGGAATGGTCTATTTTCCATGGAACCCAGGAGGATTCTTATGAACTTATCCCGAAGAACCTTCATCCTCGGCGCGGGCGTCGGCGCTGCCGGTTTATTGCTTAGCAAGGCAAGCCCCAGCAATCGCATCACGGTCGGCGTGATTGGCATTGGGCGGCAGACCGTGCAGATCAATCTTCCGCAGTTCTTCTCGATGCCGGACGTACAGGTAGCCGCCCTTTGTGATGTGGACGCCTGGCGCCTCGCCCATGCCAAGAAGCAGGTGGAGGATGCGTACGCCCAACAATCGGCCTCCGGCACATTTAAGGGCGTCAGAACTTACAAAGACTATCGCGAGCTGCTTGCCAATCCAAGCCTGGATGCGGTTTTCATTGGCGGGCCGGACCACTGGCATGTGCGGATGTCGATGGAAGCGATCCAGGCAGGAAAGGATGTTTCCTGTGAAAAGCCCATCACGCGCAGCATCGCGGACGGTCGAGCGCTGAGCGATCTGGTGACGAAGCACCAGCGGGTCTTCCGCACGGACAGTGAGTTCCGATCATTGGAAAACTTCCACCGTGCCGTCACCCTGGTGCGCAATGGACGGATCGGCAAGTTAACCACCATCAGAACTGGCGTGCCGGGGACTGATGTCGGTTGCCCGCCGCAACCAGAAATGCCCGTTCCCCCAGAACTGGACTACGAACGCTGGCAGGGGCCTGCGACGCATGCTTTTTATACCGAAAAACGCGTCCACAAGCCAATGTCCTACGAGCGCCCCGGCTGGATGCGGCACCGGTTTTATTGTGACGGCATGATCACTAATTGGGGAGCCCACCTCATCGATATCACACAGTGGGGCAACGGTACGGACCGCACGGGCCCCATCGAGGTTGAGGCGCAAGGGACTTACCCGCCCGCAGACAGCTTCTGGAACGTGTTGCTCAATTTCCAGGCCGAATACCGCTATGCCAATGGCGTGCGCCTTTTTTATAAGACCGATGAAAAGGTCTATGTGCGCTTTGAGGGCTCGGAGGGCTGGATTTTCGCCCAGTACCAAAAGCCGCTGCAAGCCGAGCCTGCGGCGGTTCTCGACGCCAAGATTGGCGACAATGAAATCCACTTTCCTTTCAAAAGTGATAAACAGGACTTCATTGATGCGGTCAAGACCCGCGGTGACACCCTGGAAGACGCGGAAGTGGGGCAACGCACCACCTCGGTCTGCCATTTGGCCAACATTGCCATCCAGGTCGGCAAGAAGCTGGAGTGGGATCCCGCGAAGGAGCGGTTCACCAACACTCCTGAGGCCAATGAGTACATGGGCAAGTGGATTTTACCGCCGCCTCGCAGCTAACGGTTGATCGCGGCGCGAGACCGAAATAGCAATTCCTCCTAGGAGACCCAGCATGAAACTCTCATCGATCCTCTTGGCAATTATCCTCTTAGCGGCGGCGCCGTTGGTGGCCGCTTCCCCGCTCACCAATCCGTTCTTCGTTTTTGACAACGGCACCGGGCGCGACCAGCACGTGCCGCTGGACGAGCAGGCGGAACTGGTAAAACGCACGGGTTTCGCGGGGCTCCAATTCACCGGCACTCAGCACATCCCGGAGATGCTCCAGGCGCTGGAAAGCCGCGGCCTGAAATTGTTCACCATTTATGTGGCCGCGCACATCGATGGTGATAAGCCCAGCTACGAACCAGGCCTGCCCGAAGCCATTCGGCAATTGCAGGGGCACGGCACGGTGATTTGGCTGACCGTAAGGGGCTGTGCGCCCGATGGCGATGCGCGCGCTACGGCCATCGTGCGGGAAATCGCGGACATGGCTGCGGCGTCGGGGCTGCGGGTGGCCCTCTACCCGCACGTCGGCATGTATGTGGGTCGAATCGAGGATGCCCTGCGCGTGGCGAAAAATGTGGATCGCCCCAACGTCGGCGTCTCGTTCAACCTGGCGCACTTCCTGGCCGCGAAAGATGAGCCGAACCTGGATGAGAGGCTGCGCGAAGCGATGCGGCACCTCTTTTTGGTGAGCATCAATGGAGCGGAGCATGAGGGCGGCTGGGATCGGTTGATTCAGCCCCTTGACCGCGGCGAGTTCGATGTTTACGGCCTGCTGAAAAAACTGGTGGCGCTCGGTTACCACGGCCCCATCGGCCTGCAATGCTATCAGGTGCCGGGCGACCGGGAGGAGAACCTGACCCGGTCTATGGCCGCCTGGCGCAAATTCAGCGCCCGGATGGCAGAGGAGAAGTAGGCTGGTTCCGGCTCCGAATGTGAGAAAAGTCGCTTTTACGCCCTCGCTAACCGCCTGCGGCAACGGTTTTCCTTTCCCCGCAAGGACATGAGGAAATACAGGCTCGCCTGGAGGAGGACGGGGGCAAGCGGGAAAAAGCCCAGTCGTGGGTGCGCGCTAGAAGCGAACTCACAGAGTACGAAAGGTCACTTGCGGAACTAACAAGCGATGTCGGCGAAATAAAGGGATGCGACGCGCAAATGCGATCGTCAGCGAACCCGCTGGTCACCGCCGCAGGATGATATAGTTCGCGATCGCACCCGGTGGCGTGTGCGCAAAACTCTAAAGGACAGACCCGAAGTCGAACGGCTACAACCCCTCGACGCTAGGGGCTGCCCTATAGAAAGATAGTAATCAACAGCGAGCTGGGCCGTTCCAGAAAGCCACCGTTGTTCCGGACAAGCCAACGCAGGAGATTTTGGCCGATGGCATGCGGAAGAGAGTGGGCATGTCTGCCTACTCGAACTAACCATTGCGTTGGAGTAGACCTACCAAGATTTAGTGGGTAAGATCTGTCGGCCAATTCGATGAGGAGTTAGATATGAAACGGACAGATAAATGTTTGGCAAAACTCGACCGAATGTACAAGGCTCTGCGGCATCAGGAAGGAGACCGTGTCCCGATCAGTGACTTTTTCTGGGGTAGCTTCCTGAAACGATGGCGCGAAGAACTAGGTCTCCCACCTGATACTGATATCTACCGTCATTATGATCTCGACTGGATGCAGTTCACTCCCAATCTCGATCCGCACATCAAGCCCTTTGAAATCCTCCGCGAAAACCAGGACGAGATCGTGGTGCGGACAGGATTTGAAGCAGTAATCCAGAAGAAGTTCGATTATCCCATGCCCGCTTTCCTGAAATTCGAAACCGATACGGTCGAGAAAATGGAGGCGTTCAAGTTCAACGACCCCTGGGACGAACGCCGTTACTTTGGCACGGGCGATGACCAAGTCAACGGCGTGGGAGACGGCTTCGCGCGTAATTTGCCATCGTTTGTCGATCGGGTGAAAGGAGCCTGGGCGGAGTTTCCTTGCTTCGGTGGAGTTTCCGAAGGCCACGAGATGCTGTGGCGGATCATCGGTTCGGAAAATACATTGTTATGGATCGGATTGTACCCGGACAAGATCGCTCGCTTTGTCGAGCGGATCTTTGCGTTCTCTCTAGAGATCTTGAAGGCCCAGATTAAGGCCGCCGGCGGGATGCTTGACGGCATAGTTATTTGGGGTGACGTAGCATACAGAAATGGAATCTTGTTCTCGCCGGTCTTCTGGCGGAAGCATTTCAAGCCTGGGGTCAAGGCGCTTATCGCGGAGTGCCACAAGTATGGATTGCCGGTCATATATCACGGCTGCGGGAATGCCCTCGCCATCTTCGAAGACTTTATCGACATCGGCGTCGACGCTTACAATCCCTTGGAGGCCAAGGCCGGCCTCGATGTAGTTGACCTCCGCCGTAGGTTTGGCCACCGGCTCGGATTCTGTGGCAATATGGATGTGCTGGTTTGGGCAAACGGGAGCCTGGATGATATCAAGGCCGCAACCCTTACCAAGCTGAATGCCGCCAAGGGGGGGGGCCTGATTTTCCAGTCTGATCACTCGGTCCCTAGCAACGTTTCCGGCGAAAGATATGATTATGTTGTTAGGTTGGTGCGACAACACGGACGATACCCCCTGAATCTGGGCGAGTACGATATCCCTTTCCCTGCTGGCGCTGATGGACATTGAGTGGCGAATCGGAGCGCCGTCGTGTTGCTTCTCGCATATTGGCTCACCATGAAATGCATCCTTGCCTGCCTCGAATGCAGAGTGTACGCAACTACCTATGGTGGAACCTGCCGGTAGGGCTCCAGCCATTCAGATACGGCCCGCACCACTGCCAAGCGTAGGGCCTCTAACCCGCTTATCTCACCAAGTCTCGAGCGGGTCGATTCGGGGCTCTGACGGGAGAGGCGAAAGGGAATTTTGGGCATTGCCGCGCTGGGATGAGACAAGGGAGCGGAAATCGGTGCTTCGGAGTACTGATGCGCAAGGACTTACGGGGCAAAACGGGCACACTTCACCCTATGAATAGCTTTCCTGACCACGACCTCTCCCTCCTTTCTTCATGCACGTAACGGCACCGCCCGAAATTGTGCATAGACGTGGCAAAACCGTTCCGCGTAAGAATAGCCGCCCGCTCTGGACACCCATACTTTTCGCACCGTGACGCGAATCAGCGCCCCGATCTTCAGTAGCTTCAGCCGCACCGTACTGCACTGCGCCTTCGCCCATTGGGTTCCCTGCAGTCCCAGCTGTCGCAGCGCCTGTATCAGCAGGTACGCCACAGAAGAAAAGTACAAGCGGATTTGATTGCTCCGCAGATAGGCCGTGCTGGTGCGGTCCGCGAACAGCATCAGTTGTTTTTAGCGGGGGAAAAACGCGGTCATACCCCTGGGACTTATTCATCCGAACGGGCTTTAACGCCATATGGCGGCATCCGTCAAATCGCCAGGATCCCCTAAGTCGAATTGATATTTCACGGCAAAGTATGTGGCGATTAGAGGGGAGTCCGACCAATCCAGCAGGCGAGTTGGCAAAGGCAGTGTTATGTCGAAGACCAAGCGGCAGCTTTGAACACCCGCCAAGGCCCGCTGTGCCGTCCCCTTGGCAATGCCTGTTTCCCGGCGAATCGTACCCCAGGAATACCCCTGAGCGCGTAGCGCAGCTATTCTGGAAGCGTCCACGGCGACTCGCGGCCTTCCGAGCCTAATGCCTTAAGCCCACCTGAGCAGACCCGCCCTAGCGACGCTGGCTAAAGTCATAGGTTGCTTAGCGGCTTGTTGACACAGCCAAAGTGCTTCTCGTTTCTGTGTCGGGGAGAGCGCGGTGGAATCAGATCCTATTTTCAAAAAGGGGGTCGAATTCCCCTTCCTTTGCCACGGCCTGCCAGAAGGTGTCTGGTCCCAACTCAAAGAGCAAGCTGATGTGGTTCATAGGAGCCTCTCTTGGGTGGTTTGCCCAACTCGCGCGCCCAGCTCTGTCCGTAGTTGCCGATCGCCCGGAATCCTGCATTTAGTGGTCACAACCTCCATAAACCTGTCATCGGCACGCCTGTTCCAAGTTACTCAGCCTGCCGTGAAGGATGCACTCGAAATCTCTGACGACGCAGGAACGGCGCGCGCCGGCACCATGGAGGCATGATCGCGTATTACTAGGAGAAGAGTGTCTCCGGCCTCGAAGGACCCCTTCCTGGGTAATCTTGCCCGACGCAGGATCAACTCCGACGCGGGCTCCGAGGGCAAGTGCAGAAATGCACTTCGCCCGACCGGATATCCGCCCTGTTAGCCGCTTCCAGCAGCTCACCAAGTTCTTCGAGGGCAATGTCCACGAGGTTTGCCCGGACTTGTTCCATGTGGATCTTTTCCCTCAGTTTGACGGCCTTCCGGACAATCTGCTCAATTTTGTCGCTGATCTTGAACCTCCTGTTCATGCTGCGGCGCCCACCAGCCGACGCCCGAGGCGACCTTGGCGCCCTGCTGCTTCTGCGGGGAGGATGTCCGCTTCAACTGCCGGGACACTGGCCGGCACACCCATGACCCGAAGCTCGAAGCCGTCGAGCACGGCTACTGCTTCCCCTGCCAAAAAGTCGTGCTCCTAGCAGTTAACAGCGACGAGAAGGTGTGCTCTGAATGTGGCTTCGGCTGGGGTCCCTACGTTGCCCGCAATCAGGAAGACCCCGAGGTAGTCATCTGCAACTTCTGCGGAGCGATGCAGCAGTTAACTGCCCAACCGTCCCACTGTGGACGATGCACCATGCCGCTACGGATTCCGGGGAGGATCGGATGGAGAATGTAATCAACCCCCTTGACCTGATCCTGGGGGCAGTGATTTTCTGCTGCCTGGCCCTGCTTCTTTACGACGGAATCAAAGCCGCTTGTAGACCGGACCCGCCTTCCAAGGATCCGGAAGACCGCCCGAAACCTGAATAATAGATTTTTGCGCGAAAGATGGCCGTCAGTTCGTCAGTCAACGACCTTTATAAACAATTGAAAACAAAATAGCGGTTTTTGGGAAGTGCCTGGTAATGGGCGTACACCCCCTTCAGACGCATCTTCCTTTTTGTTATAGGCAGGAGTTTTTCGCGAACTGCCTGGGGTGAGGGCAGTTATCGGTTTTCCCACTTGTGAGGTTCCTGACTACATGGCGGGAAGAGTAGCGCCGAGAG
>Ga0326728_10005542_pt1 | contig 35207 bp, 27 predicted proteins | sample MB3enrmetagenome_FD_207602 | JGI IMG/M metagenome (GOLD analysis project Ga0326728, IMG submission 207602) | Lab enriched peat soil microbial communities from McLean, Ithaca, NY, United States - MB31MN | ecosystem: Environmental > Terrestrial > Soil > Wetlands > Peat | place: USA: New York...
GGCGAAGCCTCCGATGCGGGCGTAGCCGCAGATCAAGGTTTTGCCGTACTCGGGCTTGTACTCGTCGAAGCGGCTTTCATCGACGATGCGCGCGAGAATTTCTTTCATGTCGTACGGACGCGCGGGCGAGGCATCGAAGGCGCCGTAAATTTCTTCGGGCGGCCGGGCCGGATCGGCGGGCTTTTGACGGTCCCAGAGCGACTGGCGGCGGTATCCCCATTTTTCGATGAGCGAACGGATGCGGGCGAGACAGGCTTCGTCGTTGGGCTCGCGGAAATCGACGGTGCCGCTGATGGCGGAGTGCATGGCGGCGCCGCCCAATTCCTCGGCGGAAACTTTCTGTCCGATGGCGGCTTGCACGAGCGCGGGGCCGGCGAGGAACAGGCCGCTGCCGTCGGTCATGAGGACGTGGTCGCACATCACGGGAAGATATCCGCCACCGGCGACGCACATGCCCATGATGGCGGCGATCTGCGGGATGCCCATGGCCGACATGACGGCGTTGTTGCGGAAGACGCGGCCAAAATCGTCGGTATCGGGGAAGACGTCTTCTTGCAGCGGGAGAAAAACCCCGGCGGAGTCGACGAGGTAGATGGTCGGGATGCGATTTTCGATGGCGATGTTTTGCGCGCGGATGACTTTCTTCGCGGTCATGGGGAAGAAGGCGCCGGCTTTGACGGTGGCGTCGTTGACGATGAGCATGACCAGGCGCGTGTGGATGCGGGCGAGTCCGGTGATGACGCCGGCGGCGGGCGCGCCTCCCCATTCTTCGTACATTTTGTGCGCGACATAGAGGCCAAGCTCGAAGAAAGAGCCGGGATCGGCGAGCAGGGCGATGCGTTCGCGCGCGGTGAGGCGCGACTTGGCGTGCTGGGCTTCGATGGCTTTCGCGCCTCCGCCTTCGCGGATTTTTTCCTCTTCGTTGCGCACCTGGGCGACGAGTTCGGCGACGGAGCGCATGTTGGATTCGAAGCGAAGAGAGCTGGCGTCAACCTTGGTCGAAAGGACGTTGTCGATTTTTAGGGCGGTGGAATCGGTATGTTCGCGCATAGGGGAAGAACTCGAAACTATTTACTATATCAGTGGGCGAGGAGTGGAGTGGAAGGATTTCGCTGATAGACTCGGGTGCGGAGTTGGTTTTGAACGGTGGATGTCTTGGACGGTGAACAAGGAGTGCGAAGGCTGGAGCCGCGGGCGGATTGGCAGGCCGCTCTCGCGATCACGGCAACGTTGCGCGTGATTTATTCGGTTGCAGCGGCGGTCGCGGCGGTGTTTCTGCATCCCGATGCGCGTTTGATCCACAGCAATGCGCTCACCGACAATTTGCCGCCGCCTCACGGCTGGTATTATGCGCTGCTTGGGGTTTGGCAGCGCTTCGACACGCTCTGGTATTTGCGTATCGCCGAGCGCGGATACGACCGGCCCATGGCGGTGGTTTTTTATCCTCTTTATCCGTGGCTTATTCGAGGCTTGAGCGGACTGGCTGGCCCGATAGCTGCGGCTTTGCTGATTTCGACCGTGGCGGCATTTTTCTATTTCTGGGGACTGCTGCGTTTGGTGCGAAACGAATTTCCAAATGCGCAACCGCTGCGAACCGTAATGCTGGCTGCGGCGTGGCCGGCAAGTTTCTTTTTTTTCGCGGGATACACCGAGGCCTTGGCGCTTGCGTTGATTGTTTGGTCGGCCGGTTGGGCGCGCAACGAGCGTTGGATGTTGGCAGCGGCGTGCGCTTTTGCCGCTGGGTTGACGCGGTCGGCGGGGACGCTGGCGATTGTGCCGCTAGCAATCATGGCGTGGCAGACGCGGCGAGCGGCGCGATGGCCGGTCGCGATCGCTCCGTTGGGTACGCTGGGATATTGGTTCTGGCTGCATCGAACTGGACGCCCGAGTGCAGCGGCGGCTTATCGAATGTACTGGAACACGGAGGTGGCTAGTCCGTGGACAACGCTGTGGCGGGCGATTCGTTCGCTGGCGCAGCACTTCGACCCACTGGTGGCGATCAGTCTGGTTGCACTGATTGTTTTCTTGGTTGCGGGAGTGACGGCGCGGCGGCGGATGCGGATGGAAGACAGGTGTTTTTCCGCAGCGGTCATCGTGCATCTTCTCTTGCGCCTGTGTTGGCCGCCGCTGCTGGGCACTCCCCGGTATCTGCTGCCCGTGTACCCGGCTTATTTGACGATGGGAAATTGGGTGGAAAAAATGGAGCGAACGCGCTTCGTTTTTCTGTGTGGGGCGTTGTTCGCCTTCAATTTGGTTTGGATGTGGGCGTTTCTTAGCTGGTCGCTGGTGTTGTAGTCCGCCAAGCGGGGAGAATCCTCGTTTGCATATCACAAGGTTAAGAACGTTTTCGGGCCCGCCAACCGATGTATCATAGTCCCCATGCGAATCCGTTCGGCTGATCAGTTAGCGTTCTGACGCATGCCCTCCACTTCCAACGGCAGCCTTGGCAGGCCCCTCGGTTCGTCCCAGACGGCAGTGCGCGTGCTCCTGACCTGCGTGGTTTTGGGCACATTGCTGGTGATTCTCCGCTCCGTTCCACCGATCGTCAGCCCTTACCAAATCGACTACGGCGAGGGTCTGATGTTGGAGGGCGCGTTGCGCATCCGCCACTCTCAACCGCTCTATCCCAATCCGTTTGCGTTCCCCGTAGTGCTCCACGAGTACGGACCTGTAGCCTACGCAGCCGGAGCTTCGGTTTTGCCCAGCGGGGCCGCTTCATTTCCAGCCGGCAGAACGCTGGTACTGATGTGTTCCGTTGCAGTTTCATTGCTTCTCGGCGTTACTTTGCGGCGGTTGACAGGTTCCTGGTGGATTGGGCTGTCTTTTGGATTCCTGCTGTTGACGCTTCCGGCTTTCAGAATCTGGCTCTACCTCTTCCGTGCAGACGTCATTGGCGTTGTTTTCTCGATGACGGGAATCGCGCTGTACCTTCTGCATGACAAGCGGCAGTATTGGAGCATACTGTTCTTCGGACTCGCCTTATTCTGCAAATACACGCTCGTGGCAGCTCCGGTTGCGGTGTTTGTCCACTTGATCTTGAACCGGAAGGCAAAGCGGGGCTTCGTATTTGCGGCGGGACTAGGCGCGGCCTGTGCGCTCGCGTTCACAGTCCTTCAGATCAAGACTGGTGGATGGTTTGCCACCCACATGTTTTCGGTACATCCCGACCGGTACTCGCTGCTGCACTTCTTCCTATTGGCGGCATTGGTATCGGCAAGCGCGCCAGTCGTAACGGCATTGGCGGCATGGTATGCCGCCCTGGATTTTCGTGGAGGAAGGCGCAGTTTCCCACCCATTTACCTCGCAGTGAGCAGCATCACCGCTCTCACCGCGGGCAAGCTCGGAGCGAACACGAACCATTTCGTTGAGTGGATGGTTGCCTGCTGCATGTGTGCCGGCATGGGTTATTTCTTGTTGCTCTCCAAACATGTTGCGCGGGCCGTTCCGGTGACAGTGCTGCTAAGCGCTTCGGCCCTGATTGGGATCGTCACGCAAAATCAGGCGGAACAGCAGGCGTCCAGGAACATGGCAGAGTGTGGCAGCGCGTATCGGTATGTAAGCAATTCGGCTTCATCCCGTGTTTTATCTGAAACCCTGGGGCCGCAGCTCGTGGCCGGAAAGCCGATTCTTGTATCCGATCCGTTTGTATATGGCCAGTTCGTCAAACGGGGCTTGTGGCCGGATAGGCGAGTCGAAGAGCTGTTGAACGAGCGCTACTTTGGCCTGATCGTAATGCCTTACGACCCGTCGCAGATTAAGGCGCGCGGATCGGATTTTTGGCCAGAGCCGCTTGTGGATGCCATCGACCGGAACTATCGAGCTGTGAACCGGTTTACTTGTCGTGATGCTAGCGTCATGTTGGAGCCAGTCTCTCCCGATCATGGTCATTGAATAGTTGCCGCAGCGCTTCGGCGACGGGATCGACGGCGATTGCATTCACCAAGCCAATTTCCAAGGCGCGAGCGGCGGCGATTTTTTCCGCGGCGATGAAAAGCTCCAGTGCCCTGCTTTTTCCGATCAGGCGCGGCAGGCGTTGCGTTCCTCCCCATCCAGTCATCAGGCCGAGAGCGGCGCCGCGATGACCGAAGACGGCGTGGGGCGCGGCGATCCTGCGGTGACAAGCGAGCGCGAGGTCGAGACCTCCGCCCATGCAGTGGCCTTCGATGGCGGCGATAACGGGGGCGGGATAGCTGGCGATGGTGTGCATGAGCGCTTGTCCCATGGCGGAAAATTCGTAGGCTTCGGGACCGGTGAGCGCGGCGATTTCGTTCAGGTCGGCGCCGACCGAGAAAAATTGGCGATTGCCCGCGACGATGAGTGGGCGGAATGGATATTGTAATTCGTCTTTCAGATCGTCTCTCAGATTGCCGACGGCGGCGGTCAGCGCCAGCACGCGGGCGCGGGTGAGGCGGTTGGTGCCGTCGGGCGAAGTAAGACGCAGGATGCGCGCGGAGCCTTCGGACTCGATTCGGAAAAGAGAAGACACCAGAACATCTTAAGCGAAGCTCGCGCAAGAACAGCCGCCCTCGGCTGTCCCTTCGCAAAGCTAAACGGCCGATACGGTTTGCGGTTTCACGTGCTCTTGGATGAACTTGACGATGTCGTCCAATGCGGTCCCGGGCTGAAATACACCGGCAACGCCGGCTTTCTTGAGGCCCTCGATGTCCTGATCGGGAATAATGCCGCCGACCATGACCAGCACGTCGCACATTTTATGTTCCTTCAGCAGGTCCATCACGCGCGGGACGATGGCGTTGTGCGCGCCCGAGAGGATGGAGAGACCGATGACCTGGACATCTTCTTGCAGCGAGGCATTGACGATCATCTCCGGCGTCTGGCGCAGGCCGGTGTAGATGACCTCCATGCCGGCATCGCGGAGGGCGCGGGCGATCACTTTAGCGCCGCGATCATGGCCGTCAAGACCAGGTTTCGCGACGAGAACGCGGATTCTTGAATCGGAAGACATACGAATATTTAACCACAGAGGACACCGGTAGCGCAGTGAGATTGGGACGCCGCCTGAGAAATCTGCCGCGCTTCGCGCCAGCCGAGAAAACTTTCAGCGCAAGATGCGCCGCAGTTGAAGGTATGAGGTGAAGGTATGAGTTCCCAATCGCCGTCGCCTCTGATATGATTTTGTCGATACAGTCAGCACGCAGCAAAGCGTGCTCCCACTCCTCAGTAGCTCAATGGCAGAGCATCCGGCTGTTAACCGGAGGGTTGTAGGTTCGAGTCCTACCTGAGGAGCCATTCTTTTCAGCCACTTGCAAATACCCCACAAACGAACTTGGAACCGTTTGGAACCGTTGTATTCCGAGGTTTGAAAGAATTGGGCTTCCGCTGGTGAGAAACCGGGTTCTCCAATTGACTCAGTTCTTTCGTGCGCTGGCTGAAAATCGCCCGCGTCCGTGAATTGATGGCCGAGCACACGCTCGCCTGAATTTCCTGCATGTAAATCTCGGCTGTCGTCTTGATGCTGGCGTGCCGCAAGATCTGCTGCGCATCCTTCATCGTCCCGTGCCCCTGCATGTCGGTGCCCAGCGTGCGGCGCATCACTTGAAAGGTGACGAGTTTCCTTGGAATACCCAGCTTGTCGGCAATAACACGAGGTTCTTGTGATTCAGGGCTTCATGTCTCTATCAAACCACCGCTTACAGCAGTCAGGCCTGAATGCAATGTAGTTCTTCACAAAGACGAAAGACAATTCGATTTCTTCGACATGGCTGCTAAACAAATCCTGAATGGAGTTTTGAAGTGAGAAACGAAGGCGATCGTCAGCGCAGCGATCAGCGTCGGTTTTCGAACATTCATTATCTCTCTCTAACCATGAACCGCCACGAACGCATTCAGCAGACATTGGTCTCTTTGCCTTGACGGCTTTACATCGCGAATTCCCCGCAAGCGCTCATGTCGTAACCCGTGCTCGCCTCTACCTCCCGCCGCAGCGATGCGCGCCGGAGTTGCTCCACGAAGGCCTGCATTGCTGGCAATTTCAGGGAACCACGGCGCACGACGAGATGATACGGTCGGCTTGAAAGCGGAATGAAATCGAGCTTTAGCGCACGCGCTGCAGCCCCCGTACTGATGCAACAATCGACTTCGCCACTCCGCACCAGACGGGCTGCCGGCAGATGTCCATACGTGACTCTCTCATATCCACGCACCTGATTCGGAACGATACCGTGTTTCCGCAGCATCGAATCCAGAAAACGGCGGCAGCCGGCTCCCGGCTCGCGATTGGTGATCTCGACGTCCGGGCGCGCCAGGTCGGCAACCCCCATGATTCTTTTGGGATTCTTCTGTGCCACCACCAAACCTTCTTCCCAGCGCGCGTAGGAGATCACCGCCACCGAGGCGCGGCCGAATATGTTCTTCACTCGCCTCAGATCGAACTTGCCCGTCCGCTCATTGACCAAGTGTGTGCCCGCAACATGCACCGATCCTTTTTTCAGCAGTTCGAGCGCCCGTGAACTATTCACATACAACATCACCAGACGGAATCCCTGGCGGTTCATGTAGTGGGCCACGATGGGAGCGCTGGGGTCGCATCCCGCCATCAGAATCCGTTCGGACTTCTCCCAGCCTTCGTCGAGCAACTGGACCTTCACCCGATGCTCCCGCTTGCCGGTGCGCAGGGGAGCGAGGATGGTGGCGTCCGCCGCCGGCAGCCCCCAAATCCCAGGTTCCGGAAGCACCGCGATCAGACGTTCATTCACCCGGCAAAGACAAACCGGCTGGCCCGGTTGTAGAGTCTCCGCGTCTCCGAGCCATTCCGCCTCCAGGGTCGGGCGATCGGCGTGCTCGTTCAGCCGAAAAATGTCTTCGACCGTGACTTCGAGCACGCGCGCCAGCTTCAGGCTCACTGCCGTATTGGGAACATACGTACCGGACTCGATGGCATACACCGTTTGCCGGCTGACCCCAATCTGGGCCGCCAACTTCGATACTGGCAAGCGCCGCTTGGCACGCAACTCAGATAGATTGTTTGCTACATCCATATTGAATAACGTCCTGAATGGTATGTTTCATATGGGAGCCTGATGTCCGTTATACACGACTCATGATGAGAATACGTGCCTGCGCCTACAACAATTATGTTGTACTCTTTCATCCAAGATGACCATTCGCCCCATCGGTATCATCCACACCCCATTCCTGCAGTCACAAGGTACGCCGATTCAAAGCTCAGTCGCCGGAGGTTCGGAGGGCATCGTTGAATTGATGCCCGAGTTTGCCGCCGGATTGCGCGATCTCGCGGGCTTCGACCGAGTGTGGTTGCTCTATCTTTTTCATCGTTCCCAAGATGCGCGATTGATGGTTCGTCCATACTTGGATTCCCAGGAGCGCGGGGTCTTTGCCACCCGTTCGCCAGCCCGCCCTAACGGGATCGGGATGTCGTCCGTTCGTCTGCTCGCAGTCGAAGACCACCGCTTGCGCGTTGCGGACGTGGATATGCTGGACGGTACGCCTCTCCTCGATATCAAGCCTTACGTCCCCTCCTTCGATCATTTTCAAGTCACCCGCATCGGGTGGTATGAAGGTAAATCGCCAAAGGGCGTTGTCGCCGACAGCCGTTTTGAAGCAGAGAGCAAGTGACATTCTTACCCTATCTTCGTTGATTCACGTCCCGGCTAATTCACGCACGGCTCGCAGCGCGATATCAATCTCCTCCGTGGTGGTGAATGGTCCGGGGCTGAAACGCACAGCGCCGCTTTCGTATGTGCCCAGTGTTTTGTGGGCCAGGGGAGCGCAGTGCAATCCTGGCCGGCAGGAGATATCCCAGCGGCGCTCCAACTCTTCGGCAGCGCGAACCGAATCCATTCCGCCGATATTGAACGAGACCACTGCCGCCCGCGCATCCCCGGGCGGCGGACCATATACGGTAACGTTGCGGGTCTCCGCAAGACCGATGACCAGACGTTGTGTAAGTGCCTTCTCGTATCGCTGAATCTCCTCAACCCCGCGGTCGAGCAGGTAGAGTGCTGCCTGATTGAGTCCGTCAATGCCCGGTGTATTCAGAGTGCCGCTCTCAAAGCGGTCAGGAAGGAAGTCGGGCTGATGCCGATTGCTGGAGTCGCTCCCCGTGCCGCCTTCCTTAAGCGGCAGCAACTGAACTGCCTCACTCACATACAAGCCACCCGTGCCCTGAGGGCCGAGCAGCGACTTGTGTCCGGGGAAAGCGAGAAGATCAACGTGCATTGCTTCAACGTCAATCGGGATCGCTCCGGCCGTCTGGGCGGCATCGAGCAGCAACGAAATGCCGCGCTCATGGGCGAGGCTGCCGATCTCGGCAACCGGAGTAATCGCCCCACTGACGTTCGAGGCGTGAATGATTGCAATCAGCCGCGTATTGTGCCGGAGCTGCGCTGAAATTGCGGCGGCGGAAACCGTGCCGCTTGGGCTGGGCGCGGCCATTGACACCTCGACACCGTTCTCTTTCAAACGCACCAGCGGGCGCCAGACCGAATTGTGCTCCAGGCTGGAGCAAATGACGTGATCGCCGGCTGACAGCAAGCCCTTGAGAGCGAGGTTAAGCGCTTCCGTCGCATTCGCGGTAAAACAAATGCGCAACGGATTCGCGACATGGAAGAGCCGGGCTAGATTTTCGCGGCATTCCTGGATCGTCTCGACCGCGCCGAACGAGAGCCGGTGATTGGTTCTGCCGGGATTGCCGCCGACCGCCTCGAGCGCTCGGCAGACGGCCTGCACCACGGCGGGCGGTTTGGGCCAAGAGGTCGCCGCATTGTCGAGATAGATCATGAACCGGCCTCGCGCTCATCCCTTGGACCCGCCGGATACGCCTGCCGATACACTGGCCCATCCGTACTGGTATCCTCCTCGAATAGTCCGCCGAGCTGAATGTGCGCGGCCGCGCAAGCCTCGCGCAGCAGACTGAGTTCTCTCTCGCTGCATCGCAATCCAAAACTACAACCGGTGGATGAAAGGCACTGTGGAGTCCGTGTCATGTCTACGTACACTCCTTTGCGCAACAGTGCCCGTTTCACCAGTGCGACTTGATTCAGCGACGGGAACACGGCCAAATACCGCCTCATGTATTCAGCCCTTCGCAACCGCCGCGTCGCATTCGACCGACGCGAAAAGCGTCTGATCGTCGAGCGACAGCACTTCATCGGCGCCCGAGTAGAGCCGATCATTGATGCGAATCTCGGCGCTGCGATCTCCGCCCTCCAAGCGCACGAACCAATCCGCCAGCGACTTCGGCTTTTCTTCGAACGTCATGGTGTCGTGCATCACGCTGCACCCGGTAACGGCCTCCACGCCTTGCCCGAAGAAGCTGCCGCCATGCACGATGGCGTGTTTCCGGTCGCCGCGCGCCAGCGCCAATTCGCGCAGCGCGCGTTGCCCAGCGCGCATGCCCAGGGTCAATCCAACGCTTATCGTGTCCCAGTGCAGCAGGCGCGAGGTCGTCAACATCTCGGTCTTCTGGCACCAGTGCAGCGGCGCGACGGCGTCGGGGAAATAGTCATAGCGCGGAATGTAGATCTTGATATCGAGCACGGGCGTGCCATCCACCGCATCCAGTCCGCGCACGTGCAGGCGATTTTCGTCGCGCTTGAGCAGCTCCACAATACAGGAGCCGATGCCGGAAGGCCGCGCCGGCGAACGGCTCGTATAAATGCCTTTGCACGTGGGCTCGCCCATCAGCGGCATAGTCAGCGCCTCCTGCCCCGCGGGTATGTTGGCGCGTTGCTTCCATTCCTGGCGCCGGTGCTGATGATAGAGAACGTGAATGTGCGAGAAATGTTCCAGGCCAATCAAGCCTTCCGTCAAGTCTTCACGGATGGAAATGCAGCTCTCTTCTCCATACGTCGGACACTGGTCGAAGTTTTTCAGCGGAGAAATCACGACCCCAATGGGGCGGATGGTTACCGGCCGTTGCCAATCGTTTTCCATAAGGTTCCTTTCGTGCACGAATACGGTGTTGCGTGAGCGGTGCATCGGGCCAATCACGGCGCCTGATGAATGCTTAGCTTGGTCACCATCCGCACCCATCGCTCGGGGCGCAAGTCTTCGGGCGCGATAAGTTTAAGCGGCCCTTGCGTCGGATCGAGCGCTTTGCCGTCCATTGTGTCCGCGAGCAGCACGCGATTGGCGTGGGTCGGAGGGTCTAACTCCGCCAGTGAGAAGATCACGTGATACTGATCGGACGCCATGACTTCGACATAGTCGCGAAGTTCGGGGCCGTGCAGTGTCTTGCCAGTCGGCGCATTAGCTTTCGCAAGGACATCCGAGAGCAGCACTCCTTCGTATTTTTCTGTGGCCTTGGTCTTGGGATCCACGACTGAAATCGTCTGCCGTGGCATCTGTTTCAAGTCCTGCAGAGTAAGAGTGGTTAGTTTTCCGTCACGGCCCTCGATGGTAACTTGCGCGGGCCCGCTTTGAGCCGCCGCCACTCCAGCTAACAGCAATATCAACGGCAGTAAGTTGCGACTTATTCTCATGGAAATTATCCTTATAATAGTCAAAATGTGTTTCATAAATGCATTCCAGCTCAGAAGGCTCGTCCCTCAGGGGCTAAAGCCCGCATTTTTTCAGGTTCTAAACGGCACGGCTGAAGCTGTGCCCTACCCAAAACCGATTTACGAAACATGCACTCGTTCACCTTACTTCTGTTTGCCCTGCCTTCTGGTTGCGGTTGCGAGCAGTTGATCCAGTTGCGCGTCGCTCAACTGAAGGTGATAGAAGGTCGCGTAAAATTTCTTTGTTTCGCTGCGTATGTCGTAGCGAAACACGTCGGGATAAAAAAGGTTCGCCAGCCACTTGATGCCGATGATGCGATTCGCGGAAGGCGGACGGTCAATCCAGCAGTAAGGGTACTGCGGCACCTCATACACTTCGTGTTGCTTCACGACGCGCACATGCTGCCAGCCGCTGTCGTTCCACACCGTGCGGTAGAACTCTCCTGGAGTTGAAATGTGATCGTAGCCCGAGATCACAATTTCCGGGTCCCATTGCAAGATCTGTTCCATGGAAACCGGAGTGTGGCCATAGCCCTGCTGCATAGGCACTGCGGCGACATTGATCGCGCCAGCAAAAATAAGAGCTTCCGAATGGATGGAATCTCCCGGTTCTGTTTCCAACCCCTTTGGTCCTTCCGCGTAGTACACTCGCCGACGCTTTTCCGCCGGAATTGTGGCGACCTTTTCCTCGATCTCGCGTATCGTGCGCCGGCACTCCTCGGCCAATTCGGCCGCCCGCGTTTGGTTGCCCAGCAATTCTCCAGCTTTGAGATACGCGTCGGGCAGTTCCTTCAACCCTCCGCTGAGAACGACCACGGGGATATGGGTTTGTTCTTGCACTCGTTCGGCCACGGCCGTGCCCAGAGGGTCGCCCATGGATATGAGAACGTCAGGATGCGCTTTGATGATTTCTTCGAGGTTGCCGGTGTTGTTCTTGCCGTACCAGCCGCCGAGCACCGGCAGTTGGCGGTACTGCTCCTGAATGAACGCCAACTCTTCTGGGACCGGCTGATAGTTCCAACCGGCCAGCAGTTCCGGCGAGAGCGTATAGACCAGCACCGTTCCCATGGGGCTCATTCCGAGAACACGCGTGATTTTTTTGGGGACGACGACCTTGCGTCCCACCATGTCAACCAGGACGCGCTGATCGCCCGGCACCGACGCCGGGCCGGATGCAAACCCTCGAAAGCAACCAGCAAGGAAAACGAACCCCAACAACACGAGCCATTTTTTCGACATAGTTTCCTCAATTCATTTGCGGAACCACCATGCGCCGATTGGGCTCAACCTCAACGATGCGGAGCGGCGTCCCGTAAGCCTCTTCCAGAGATGCCCCGGTCAAAGCCGTTTCCGGGCGGCCTGTGGCAACAATTCGCCCGTGTTTCATCAGCGCCACCCGGGACGCATAAGCGAACGCATAATCCGGGAAATGCGTCGTCATCACCAGTCCAAGTCCACTGCCGGCGAGTTCTTTCACGTGGTTCAGCACTCTGATTTGATTTCCAAGATCGAGATTCGAGGTCGGCTCATCGAGAACCATGATCTGCGGCTGTTGCGCCAGCGCGCGGGCGATCAGCACCAATTGGCGCTCGCCGCCACTGATTTCCGTGTACAGCTCATCGGCCAGGCGGAAAACATTCAGACGATCGAGCGCTTCCTCGGCGATCGCGATGTCGCGCTTTCCTGGAGACGCGAAAGTTCCGATGTGGACGGATCTGGCCATCAATACGACGTCGCGCACCTTGAACGCGAAGGGAGGCGTATGCGCCTGCGGAACATAGCCGAAGACCCTTGCCAGCCGCTGGCGAGACCATCGGGAAATGTCCTCGCCATCGAGGCTGATTCGACCCGAAGCGAGCTTGAGCAGCCGCAGGATCGCCTTGACCAGCGTGGTTTTTCCCGAGCCGTTGGCGCCCAGCAGGCAGAGCACCTCTCCGGACTCGACCGCCAGAGAAACGCCGGCGATGACAGCCTTGCCGTTATATCCAGCCGTGGCGTTTTCGAGCGATATCTTCATGCGCGTCCCAATCGGGTGCGAAATAGCAGAAATAGAAAAAAGGGCGCGCCCACCAGCGAAGTCAAAACCCCGAGAGGCATTTCGAGCGCGAACAGGCCCCGCGCGCAATCGTCCACTAAAAGCAGATAGCAGCTTCCGATTAGAAAGGAAGCGGGCAGCAGGGTTTTGTGATTGGCCCCAACGATCATGCGCGCCAGATGCGGGATCACCAAGCCCACCCAGAAAATCATCCCCGAGATGGAAACGGAAGCTGCGGTAATGGCCGTCGAGCAGACGATGATGATCATCCGCAACCACCACGTGTTCACTCCCAGAGCTTTGGCCTCTTCCTCTCCAAAACTGAGCACATTCAGCTTCCAGCGCAGCAGCAGCAGCGGAACCACTCCCAACATCATGGGAATAAAAACGAATTCAATATCGCGCCGAGTCACTGCTGCCAGGCCGCCGACCAGCCAAAAAGTGATGGCGGCCAGCTTGCCGTGCGGGTCGCCAACGTACTCGGTCAGGCGGATCAGCGCCATGCACGCTTCGCGCATGATGATGCCCACCAGAATCAAGGTGAGAATCGGGTCGCCGCCAAAACGCGACGCGCTGGCGGCCAGCGCCCATACCAGAAGGACAGCCGCGAGCCCTCCAACAAAGCCCAGGCACTGAATGCCGAGAATGCCGAACCCGAAGAGGATGCCAAAGGCTGCCCCCAGACCCGCACCCGCAGTCGCACCCAAAATGTCGGGCGAGGCCATCGGGTTGCGAAACAGTCCTTGAAAGGCCGCCCCCGCAACCGACAATCCTCCACCGATCATCATGGCGGCAATCACTCTCGGCAGCCGCACCTGCAGCAACACAATTTCCGCCGTGCCGCCCGGCTGGTACGCGGTGATGACCTGCCACCAGACTCGCCAGGAAATTGCATAGCGGCCGTAAAGGAGCGAGACTGCGGCAAGAACGGCCAGCAAAATCCAAAGCACGGGAAAGACGAAACGTGCGCGCGAGGCGCGAACGCACTCCGTCACATTCTCCCCCTCTCGACATTCCCGCTGACAAGTTGCGGTTGCCATTGCCTACGACCTTTCACTCATGAACGGCACGCACGACACCATGACCATGCGCCCACCCTGCGTGAACAGTTCCCTTTGTCCGCCTTCGCCCACCGCGCGCCATACCGACGCCGCGTCTTCGACGACCAACCCGCCGAGCAGATCGATGCCGTGTCCGAACATCAACGGATGAAGCGGCGTGCTCGGACCTACCACTACAATTCGCGCGCCGGCGCTGAGCGCGAGCAACCGCGGCATCGTCTTGTTGATCAGCGTAGTCGCCGTCATCACCACCACGTCTTGTTCTTTCAAGATGTACTCGCACGCCGGATCGGGCAGGTCTCCCTCTTCGGGACGGCGCTCCAGCACGGTAAGTTTGCACACGTCGTGCAAGCGCTCGATGTTGTAGAAATGACCGACGACGGCCACCTTCTTTCCTTTCAAATCGTCGAGCAGGTAACTGAAAACATCCTGGTCCGTGCTGTCCTTGAATTGGTCGCCACAGTTCTGTTTCGTGGCCTCCGGAGCGTTCAATTCGGAATTGATCGCGGCCAAGCCCATCGCCGCCTCGTACCAGTTCCACGACTTGACCCAGGTTGCCAGTTCCCGCGTCTTCATGCCGGCAATGTGTCCGGCATTGCGCACCGGCCCGTCGACTTCGTGCGGACGCATGGATATGCCCGTGCCTTTGGAACGCACCAGAAACCAGCTCAATCCCGCCAGACATTCGGAAACCACGGAGTCTTCCGGGACGGCGGCAATCAGTTCATCGTAGATCTTCCACATTCGGCTTTTCCTTCCACGTCCAACTCTTTTTTGCCGCTTACCAACTAAACGGTTGCATTCGGCCTCATGACAAGGTAGCATGACGCCATCTTGGTTGACAAGGAGAAGCGACATTATGTCTTGTATACATTACACTCGTTTCGTAGTGAGCTTGCTCGTCTTGATAGTGTGGCTCGCGGTTGCCGCACCGGGGCAGGCCGATCGTCCCGCAACGTGGTCGCAAGATCTCGACTACCTTAAGGGGTTGTCGCCTGCCGATGCGGTCAGCCAGCAAGACGCCATCGTTCGCATACGGACCGAAGTGGAAAGTTGGCTCAAGGCGCACCCGGAGAGCAAGATCTCGCTGGCCGCAGCGCCAACTCGGCCCTGGAACCAGGCGCAGACCGCCGCCCAGATTCACCTTCTTCACGATGCGGTGGCGTCGATCATGCAAGAGGACCCCTCGCATCCTTTTCATCTTGGCGCCGTACAGGTAAACGTTACAGCCTCTGTCTCCGAACTCTCGCCGCTTTCCGACAGCATCGACCAAACGGAGATGGCCAAGCGCAACGAGGTGAACGCCGCCCTAGCCATGGAAAACCTGCCCGGCGTCTCGATCGAGCATAGCTATGCCGGCAGAAACCAGGAGACGGTTTCCATTCACGGCTTCAACTACCTGCAGGTCCCGCTGTACGTCGACGGCATCCTGATGAACGACCCCTACGACGGCACGCTGGACTACCGGCAGATTCCGACCACCGACATCGCGGAGATTCAGGTCGCCAAGGGCTTCTCGTCGGCCTTGCTCGGCCCGAATGCGGTGGGTGGCGCCATCAATATTGTTACCAAGGAACCGCAGAAAAAGTACGAAGGGGAAATGCTGATGGGAGGCTATTCCGGAGACGGATTCCTGTCATCGCTACGTCTCGGCTCCCGTATGGGGAACTTCTTCGTCCAGGGTTCGCTGGACTGGATGCAGGACGACTACATTCCTCTCTCGGGAAATTTCGTCACCAATGTAGCACAGCCCAACGATCAGTTGAATTATTCCTACTCGCACAATGCCAAGTACACCGGCCGCGTCGGCTGGACGCCGAGCGGGAAAGGCGAGTACGTCTTCAGCTACATGAATCAGAAGGCCAAAGACGGCATGCCGCTCAACACGGGCAACGATCCGCTGATTGGCAACGATTGCGACCCGGCAAACCTCAACAGCTCAACCCTCTACGATTGCTATACCAACACCGGCGGCAGGGCCGCGTTCCGCAGTTGGGCCTTCTGGGATAAAACCAGCTACTACTTCCATTCCGATACCCCGCTGGACGGGAAGAGTTCGATCAAGCTGCGAGTCTTCTATGACCAGTATCCCAATCTGATGTACTTTTACAATGTGCCCAACACCATTACCGCTCCACCCGTTTATACACCGGCAATGCTGAATCCTGGGTTTATTACGCTCTACGACGATCACTCGGACGGCTTCTCGACGGAGTTCGACACCAAACTGGTGCACCGCAACACGATCAGCGGATCGTTCTACTTTAAGGACGATACGCACCATGAGATCCCGATGAGCACGCCTACGAGCGGTCCGACCTCGTTGAGCGATCGCCAGCAGATTGCCTCCATCGGCCTGCAGGACGTTATCTTGATCGCGGAAAATCTGACCGCCACGGTCGGCATGAGCTTCGATCATCTGGACGGCCTGCGCGCCACCAACGGCGGCACCTACTATGCTTTTATCTCTCCTCTGTGCCCCACCAACACAAATCAGGACGACTACTCAGCCTGCACGCCGCACCAGTGGGGCTACAATCCCCAGGTCTCGGTGGCGTACTCCTTTAAGGATTCCGGAAGGCTCTTTGTCGGATTTGCGCAAAAGAACCGCTTCCCGGTGTTGAAGGACATGTACTCCTTCCATATGAACAGGGGTATTCCCAATCCGAATCTGAAGACTGAGCGCTCGCAGAACTGGGAAATTGGCTATTCGAGAACCTTTGCGAGAAACACGCTTGCGCAGTTGGAATTTTTCCGCAGCGAGTTGAAGGACGCGATCGAATCAATTCCCGCTCCGCAAAGTTTGCAAAATGAGTATCCTACTGAGCCATGCACGAACCCTAATAACTGCACCATAAACGAAAACGCCAGCCAAGAGACCCACCAGGGAATCGAGCTTACGCTGCATTCGACTCCGGTGCAGAAGCTGACCTTCGATGCCAATTACACATACATCAACAAAGAGATCGGCGGCTACAGCTTCCCGGGCCTGACTACAACGGGTAACGGGCCCTGCTACAGCGGCGGTTATTTGGTTACAGGCACCGGCAGCAATGCGGTGCCAACGACAACCCCCGACAATACCTGCCTTACCCCGACCGATCTTCCCAAGCACAAGGCTGTGGCGATGGTGACACTGCGCCTGCCCTATCAGGCGATGCTGAACTCGACTCTTCGTTATGAGGGCGGCAACAAGGCTGTGGATAGTTACAGCGTGGGATCGGGGAAAAACTCCGTCTACTACTACGAGGCCATTCCCATGTCGCATTTCGCCACCTGGGATTTGGGTGGAACCGTGCCACTCTATAAGGGAGCGGTATTCCAGGCCGGCGTGAAGAACCTCCTTGACCGCAACTACTATCAGGTGTTGTATATCCCGGAGCAAGGCCGCAGTTGGTTCGTCAACATGCGCTACAGCTTCTAGTGCTGTAACCGAGTGCTGAGTCATACGGTGGAGCGACGGGCGTCTCGCCCGTCCCGCCGGGCGGGGACGCTCGGCGCTCCACCAACAAAAATGGATCGACCGTAGTAACAATCACGCGGTCACGGTACTAGGTCTCTGACCGCTTGTTTTTGTACCAACAGAGGGTGCCCCAGGTCTCGATTTTGAGACCTGGGAGACCACAACGCTTCAGGTGCAAATTCACGCGGTCAAAGACCTAGACTAAGTTGACCCCAAAATGGCATGGAATTGCAGCTAAGTGCCGGCCTCGATTCCATCCTTCCACTAAAAACTATAACCGCCCAGGCCCTCGCGGAGACGATTACGCGGGCCCCTGCTGGCGAATGGATCCGCGTACGTTGATGGTCGTGGCCAATGCACAACATCGCCCCTCGCGCCGCAAGCGAGTAATCTCATCGTTGACATCCAACCGATACCATCTTTTTTTCCTTCTTATGACGACGCGTGAGACTTCGCTCTCTTATAAATGGGAGAGGTATCCCGCAGTCGTTGTACGACTTCCGGCAAGACAGCAAGCAGGTAATCGACATCGCCAACCGAATTCTGCTTGCCGAAGCTGAAACGCAAGCTGGCTCGGGCCCGCTCGCTGCTGAGTCCCATGGCAACGAGTACGTGCGAAGGTTCGCGCGCACCCGCAGAACAAGCTGCGCCCGCCGAGGCTGCTATGCCTTTTTCGTCCAAGGCGACTACCAGCGCCTCTCCTCCGATGTAGTCGAAGTAGATGCTCGAGGTATTCGGGACTCTGGGCGCTCGTTCGCCGTTGATTCCAAGGGCTTCAATCGACTTCAAGACTCCCGATTCAAATCGGTCGCGCCACTCGCGAAGGCGGTCTATCGAACCATCGTGCAGTCCCGCGCTCGCAATCTCGCAAGCCTTCCCGAGCCCGACAATGCCGGGCACATTTTCCGTTCCGGCGCGGTGCCCTCTCTCCTGATGGCCGCCGTGGAGCAGCGGCTTGAGAGAGGTGCCGCGCCGGACGAACAACGCGCCAGTCCCTTGCTGCGCGTGAATCTTGTGGCCTGAAATCGTAAGCAGATCGCATCCAATTTGGTCCACGGAGATCGACACCTTGCCCGCAGCTTGCACGGCGTCGGTGTGGAAACAAATATCCAGCTCCGCAGCGATCTTGCCAATCTCTTCGACTGGCTGCAAAACTCCGGTTTCATTGTTCGCCATCATGATCGAGATGAGCGTGGTGTTCTTCCTGATGGCTTCCCTTACTCCATTCGGATCAACCTGGCCCTTTCCATCAACGGGCAGTCGCGTTATCTCGCAGCCCAACTTTTCCAGGTAGGTGCAAGTATTCAAAACCGCACTGTGTTCGATCGCCGAGGTGATGATGTGGTCCCCCGGCGCAACGATCCCGAGGATGGCGAGGTTGTCCCCCTCGGTGCCACCGCTAGTGAACACGACTTCAGCGCTGCGACAGCCAAACAGCAGGGCAACCGATTCGCGGGCCTTCTTCAGAGCGGCATTTGCTTCGCGGCCCCGGCTGTAGATTGCGGACGCATTGCCAAACTTCTCCGTGAAATACGGCTGCATTGCCTCGAGAACTTCGGGCAAGATCGGCGTGGTCGCGTTGTTGTCGAGATAGACGTTATGGAGACGATCCGTGCGCATAAGAACCAACTCATAAGTCACAGCACTCAAGCCGCTTCTGCCACCGGCAAATCTCAACTAACCGGAACTGGCACGGGCGATACTGAATTCGTTTCGAACGGCATGTTCCCTGGCGTGAAGTTCACCAAGGTCACGCGATATCCGGAGTCCCCGCACTCCAATACATTCAGGCAGCCGTATTGCTGACCAATCCTGAAGAGGTTCGATATCGGAATACCGAGCGCCTCGCACAAAATCAAACGATTCACTCCAGCGTGGCCGACGATGAGAGTGTTCCCGTTCGAGTGGGCCAGAATCTCCTCGAGGGCAGTCAACACTCGCGTACGACAGTCGGAGAAGCTTTCCCCGCCCTGCGGGCGGTAATTCTCAATATCCTTGCCACGAGCTTGGAACGCTTCTGGATACCGGGCCGCAATATCGGCCATGGCACAACCTTCCCAAAGCCCGAGCGAGATCTCGCGGAGGTCCCACAGCGGGACAATGGGAATCTCGCCGCCACCGGCAATAATGGCCGCGGTTTCACGAGAACGCGAGAGGTCGCTGCAGTAGATCTGACGGATGCCGGAGTATTTCAATCGATCATGCAATGCATGCGCCTGTGCGATTCCCTCCTCGCTCAGAGGCACATCCATTTGGCCCACAAAACGGCGGCGTTTATCCGTGATCAGCGCGCCGTGCCGAACCAGATATAAGGTGCAATTTTCCATCACGCCACCCGCTCCACAATCATCCGTTTTCCACTGCGGGGAACGATCCCGCCATCCGCGATCTTTACTTCGACTTTCAACTCACCCGCTTCCTCCGCCGAACGGATGCGAGGGACGGCATCGAGAACCTCCCGGACAATCCTCAGCAAACCATCCTTCTGCATGGACGTAAACGCAGTGACGCTGAGCGTTGCAGGATTGCCATGAACGACCGTAGCCGTAAACTCGTTCAGTCGCGGCACTCCGAATAGCGCTTCGTCGAGCGTCGCCATCGTGATCTCGGAGTTGGCGCCCACTCTAACCCGGCCGGTTTTTCTCGTTCGAACCCGCTCCAATCGGCGCAGCATGGTGCCACACTCGCAATCCTCGGGAAGAAAGCGGGAAATGTCCCCGGTACGGTAACGAATGAAGGGCATGCCTCGCCGGGTCAGAGTGGTAAATACAATTTCGCCGAATTCGCCCGCGGACACGGGCTCTCCAGTCTCGACATCGACGATTTCAAAATACAAATCGGCTTCGCGCAGATGATATCCGGAGTGCGCTCCACAATCGACTCCTCCCCCCAACCCCATCTCCGTCATGCCGTAGTGTTCGAACACTTCGCAGTCCCATGCTCGCTGGATGACGCGCACAATACTGTCGGGTACGTGATCGCTGCACAGCAGCACGCGGGTAAGATACCGGCTCGGAATATCCGCGAATTCGCCCCGATGGCGAATCAGCGACAGCATCTGCACCGGAATACCAACTATGCAGTCCACCTGTTCCCGAGTCATAACTTCGAGCACAGTTGCTGGGTCGTTGATGGCACCGCAAAGAACGGACTTGGCTCCCAAACGGCGGAGTGCGGTTGCCAGCAAATCGCCAACACTGCCGGGCCGCTCGCCGGGAAGAGCGATCAGCACGGTCTCACCGGCGCGAACCAGCGTGGACATGCCGGCTTGAAAGAAGTCGACCGTGAGTTCTTGATCTTCCGCTGTGAAATACACGCGCTTGGGTTCGCCGGAAGTGCCCGAGCTCTCGAGCGTAACCACGCGGTCGATCTCCCCCTGCGGCACGCAGAGGAACTGCAGCCCGTTTTCCCTGAGATCGTTGGCATCGGTAAACGGGAGCCGCCGCAAGTCGTCGAGTGAGGTCAGTTGGGATTCGGAAAAGCCGCCCAGGCACCGGGCGTAGAACGGGCTCTGCTGGCGGGCCCAGCGGATGGTCTCGCGCAGCTTGGCGAGTTGGTAATCGGCAATCCCTTGCCGGGTAAGCGCTGTTTCGTTCAGCCCCATCTTTCCGGCAGTCACTTTTCTGGAAACCCACGATTCCAGCGGAGTTCTTCTATACATGGGTCGCCTCTGCTGCGAGGCGTTTTCTGCCGCCGGCACGGTGCAACGAATTGCCGGCGGCATCGGTCAGATTGTAGGCGCAGAGAGGCACCAGCCTGCGGTCTGGACTTACGACGTGGATGAAGCATTCGCGCAACCGCTCCAGATCCAGGTTCCATGCATCCTGGAAAGCCATGCCAGAGATGGACAACGTGTTCTCTTTCTCGTCACGCAGGAAAGCGTCGAGGCTTTCCACATTCATGGGAGAAGATGGGTCCGAGACCGGCGGCTCCGTCGCGGGAAATGCCCATTGCTGGGCAACGAATTGCTGCGCCCGTTTCGATCCGTCTTCGGCCACCGGCAAATTGTTTCCTAGCTGCACCAGTGTTAGCGGAGACTGGCCAACCGAACTGCAGCACCCGGCCTGCCGTTTTGGCGAGGACTTAAGCTCTCCGTCCGGTTGCAGCACGAACTTGCCTTGGAAGGAGCAATACGCGTTCTCGGCAGAAGGCGGATAAAAATCCGAGGCTTTGATCTTTCCCTTGATCTTGCCCGCAGTCTGCCGTTCGATCTGCCGCATGACTTCGGGAAGCGTGATGCGATCATTGTCCGATGGCCGACCCCAGGGTTTGCCCGGGTAGCGGCCAAAGTAGCTGACCGGCTGGAAGTGGACAGCACGTACGACGGGCATTTCTTCAATTGCGAGACGAATGATTTCGCCGATCTGTCCGATGTTGATACCGGGCACCAGGGTCGGCACGAGAACAACCCCCAACTGCTCCTTGCGGCAACGCCGGATTGTCTCCAGTTTCGCTTGCAGCAGCGCCGTGCCCCGGATCCGCTCATACACGTCGTCGGTAACACCATCGAACTGTAGAAACACGCAGTCGAGTCCGGCTTGTTTCAAACGATGGAGATAGTCGGCATCCTCCGCGAGCCGAAGACCGTTCGTATTGAGCTGGACAAAGCTGAATCCAAGCGAGTGTGCCATGGCAATAATCTCGGGCAGGTCATCGCGCAACGTGGGCTCGCCGCCCGAGAGCTGAATATTAAAAGGACCACCTGCCGCCAGCAGCATTCGATACCAGCCTTCGATCGCATCCAGGCTGGGGTCTGGTTGGACGTTTGGGGCCGCGGCAAAACAAAAAGGACAAGCCAGATTGCAACGCTGGGTCACCTCCAGCAGCACGCAACAAGTCCTCTGCTGGTGATCCGGACACAGCCCGCAGTCAAAGGGACAGCCACGGGTCTTCTCGCTGCCGCAAACGGGAGGCTGCGACGGCGATTTGCCGGTAACTGCCCAGGATTCATACGAAGGCTCGCCGCGCCAGACGATAGTCTTGAAGTAACAATGCTGTGGACAAGTTTTCACCAGGTATATGTCGGTGTTTTCGCGAATGCGTTCGGCTTTAACCCGCTGTAGACATTCGGGACAAACACTCTCTGTCGTACCGAGGATGACTGCTTCCGAACTTCTGTTTCCGACAGAAAACTCCGCTGCCTGAACTGTTCCGGCTCCCTCCACAATCTCACCCAGGCGCATCCCACAGCGTTGTTCGACGGCCCGCGCTATGTTCTGGGCCGTTTCCCAGCGGCGCGTGACCGCTGCGAATACAATCGGGTCTTCTCGGAATCTCGCAAACGACCTCTGGAAGCGCCGATCGAGCGAAACCACAGTTTCTTCCTGTACCAGCTTGTCGGCCAGATACACGATGGCCGATTCCTTCAGGATTTCTCCTACAGAGTCTTCGCTGGCAAAGTCGATGTCTGCGTGACAAACAACGATCTCCGCGACCTTCGGATATCCACGCTCCTCAAGGATGCTGGCTCCGGCCCGCGCGTGGTCCGGCTTTCCTTTCGCAATGTCGTGCAGGAGGCTGCCGGCCGTGATGAGGGCCAGATTCAGATGGGCTCCGTGCTGAATCAGAGATACCGCCAGTTTCTCTGCAACCTCCGCAACCACTTGACTGTGGCGCACGACTCTCTCAGACACCGCCTGTTCCGCTAAGAGTGCTTCACATTCCGTCCAGCTCAGAGCATCGCGACAGCCGGCCAGCGCATTCAAACGCGCATAATCCGCCGGCGTGTCCATGTCCAAGTGAATGCGTTCATCGAGGACGCTTACTTCCTGCGCTTTTGCTTCGTGCCGAGAAAGCACCTTGCGCAGTCCCCCGGCACCGTCGCCAGCGACAATGGGAGCGAAGAGGTTTTGGCTGATCAGCGGAGGATGCCCACGCCGCCCCCGAAACACCGGGTACACGATTGCGGCCCCCGTCTTTCGATACGCCGCTGCCAGAAGCGCGATGGTGGAGGGGCGCACGAGTGGGATATCGGTGGGCAGCACAAAGCACCCGCCGGTCTCAGGCGGCAACGCCCGTAGTCCGGCAACAATCGAGGAGTACATGCCACGGCGATAGTTCGGATTGAAGATGCAGCGCACGGGATAATCGCTAAGAACGGCCGTTAACTCATGCGCGCGGTGGCCGGTCACGACGATGACTTCACGAATGCCAGCCGCGTGAAAGCCGTCGATGGCATGCTCAATCGCGCTGCGATCCCCCAACGGCAGGCGCGGCTTGAACTGCCCCATGCGCGTGGAGTATCCAGCCGCCAACACCACAGCGGCCAAGTTGGGGCGAGGGAGTGGCATTTACGAATCTTCCTCACTGGCAGAACTACGCTGTTGGCTGAGTATGTAGCCGTTCTCGGCGAGGACCTGTTGCACCTTCTCGAAGGTGGCGGCGACGATTTGCGGACAGCGAGCCAGCCGCAACTTCGGATCGTCCCCAACAATCGCGTCACAATCGATACCGCCGTAAAGAGGCGTGTATTCCGCCTCGAACCACTCCACCAGTTGGTTGAGCATCAGGTCCAGACGGGGATCGGCGTGTTCCTCCTGGGTGCCTTTTCCGGCATACAAGCCGAGCACGCAGCAGGCCCCGGTGAGCGCGCCGCACACCTTGCCACAGCTCATGCCGGTCAACAGTCCGGACATGGCCCGCACCAAGTCGGGATTGCTTCTCCCTAGCTCCTCAAGTGCCATCTGCGCCAGGATCTGGCTGCAACCGAATCCCTGGGTTGCCAGCTCAAACATACGAAATGACTTGTCGTCCATGTGGCTTATCTCCCGCCGAATCTCTTGCTCTCCGGCCTCTTGCTGGCGATAAGCAAAAAATACCCGGGCCGGAGATCCTTCAGGCATTCCTTAATTCTTCCCGACTCATCTTTCTTTGTGCATTTAGAACTCCAGAGTTGCTCCAATTCGCCGCCTTCAATTAAAAAGCGGAACAGTAACTGCTTAAGCGCGTGGGAGTGGTCTTCCCAGAACTCGACCAGAAAACCTCACTTTGCCATCCGTTCTCATTTGTCTTCCAGCGATTGCTCCACCTTGTACATTTTTCCGGACGCCAGTTCCTCCGGGACGTACGCCATCCCGCACCCTGGACACTTCATCAGTTCCACGGGAAATGAGTTTCCCAGGTACGAAACCATCACCTTGCCCAGCACAAACTCTTGCTGGCATTTCCCGCAAACCAGACGAGTCGTGGCCGAAGGTGGAGTTAATTCGCTCATCTCAACCTACTTGCATCCTGTGGCTGTACGCGTTATGAACCACGATCCCGGTCTGCTGGACCGAATACTCCACCCAGTAGGTCACGGCAGCGGGGCGGAAACAGGCGATAAACCGGTCTGTCTGCGGATGCAGTATCTTCTCGCCCGTAGCTTCGGCGTGAGTTACAACCTGGCGGACGTCTTCAACCAAAATCATCTTTTTCTCCAACCGGGCTTGGAGTTCCGCAGAAATAAACAGATTCAAGTGTTGTTCTTCCGCCACCACAGTCTCCTTCCACATCTCTTGAAGTAGTCTTGCTTTCAGACGGGCGCGGTTCTCCTGGCGCGTGGAGAAGCCGGGATCCGGACGCGCCGCCGCATCGGGTCCATCGCTACCGAATATTAGATCCAGAATATGCACCGCGCGTTTGCCGCGACGGGCAAAATTGTCCCGGCACATGGCGCAATAGGTGACAAAATCCGCGTCATTCTCGTGGATTCGGCGGTTGACGACTTTGTCGGCCACGTCCGCGTCGGCGAACTGCATCAGGCCTCCGTAGCCACAGCAGGTGGTCAATCCGCGCTCATTCAATTCGACAGTAGTTACACCGAGCTTTGCCGTGATGCGGCGCACACTGTTCTGTACATCTTCTTCGTGCCGGGTGGTGCAGGGATCGTGGATGGCAAGAGTACGCGACCGTGTGTTCCGGTCGAGAACCGGCAGACCATGCCGATCGAATACCGTCCAAAGCGATTCGATCTTTATCTCGGGCAGGTTGTCTTTGAACATGCGATAGCAGGTCGAGCAGGCAGCGATAAACCGCGGCCGACCCATGCGTTCCCAGTTATCTCGTACGGAGCGCAGCACCTCTTCAAATTGCGCCTGTTCGCCGGACCAACGCGCCGGCGCCCCGCAGCAGCCGAGGGTGAGGCCGACGCCACCGGAGATTTCTTTCTGTAGATACTCGTAAGTCCGGACGACATGATCGGGCGACGACGCGCTGAGTTGGCATCCGGGAAAGAACACGGCCGCACTCGATGTAAAACCCGGTTGATGTCGCGACAGCGTGAACGCTTCGCTCGTGCTGAAAGCCATATCGCGCAGCGCAAATTCGTGTGCCGAGGGCGGCATCTTACTTTTCTTCACCATGCTCTGGCGGGCGTTGAGGCAGACTTCGCCCATGCTCAGTTTCTCCGGGCAGACGGCTTCGCAGAGTCCACACAAGCTGCATCCGTTGACCATGCGATTGGAGGGATGCACTCCCATCACGATGCAATCGTTGTTGTAGATTTCCCGCACATAGCGCTTTGGATACGACTTGTAGTGCGCGAGATATTCGCAAACCTTCACGCATTCCAGACACTGGCACGGAAAACAGCGTTCAGCTTCGTGGATCGCTTCGTCCTTCGTGTATCCACGCGAAGGATCGGCGGCCCCAATCGCCGGCAGACACTCCGCGTTGCGCGTATTCACATAGAGTCGGCTGATGAAGGAACCCTGGTTTTCGCGGCTAGCCGACAAAGACGCCCCCTGCAGGAAACGGTCTATCGAAAGCGCAGCGCACTTGCCGTCATGGAGCGATGTGATTGGGGAGTATGGCGCAGGGCTGTACCGGTGTGTCCCACCGGCGAAGATCTTGGGATGGCTCGTCGCGTAAGTAATCGGGTCAATGGCCAAGTGGCCATTCATTCGGAGAGCGACTTCGCCACCGGGGTCAAACGATTCAGGACCAGGCCCCATGTAGACGGCATCAAATTCCTCGGTTAATAAATGACAGCGGCCGCTGCCGATCCAACTATCGATTCGGATTTCTATGCCGAGTTTTCCAAGCACAGTCAAGTCGGCGAAGACGACGCTCTGCGGTAGGACGTTCCGATCAAAGTTGAGGAGCCGTTCCAGCAACCGGGTGCCTGCCTCGAACACAACCACTTCGTATCCCTTGATCGCTAGTTCGACGGCTGCCGTGAGTCCGCTCAGTCCGGCGCCTACGACGGCGACCCGCGTTTGTTTTTTTGAGAACACAAGTGGCGCAGTGGATTTGTAGGCGTAGCCGGTACAGGCTTGCTCCAGGGCGCGAATCTTTACGACGTCTCCGGCCTCGCTACGTCTGCACGCAGCTTCGCAGGGATGGTCGCAGATGCGGCTGATGATGCCGGGAAAGGGAATGGAACGAGCAAGAACGGCGAATCCGCCCGCGAAGTCTCCCTTGCGAACGCATCCGATCATCTTTTTTACATCGACATGGACGGGGCAAGTCGCCGTACAAGCGGGTGGTTGCTCCTCGATGCACTGAGCTTCCCAGTCCCGAACTTGCTGGCGGTCCATGCTCAATCCTCACGTCACCGGAGGCCGGGTCCTGCCGCGGCACAACGGGGGCAAGAAACGGATCCTGGAACGAGACCGTACCGGCTTCGTCCCAGGTTTGCGCGGTTAGTATCTGGCCGACCTGCGCACGGTCGCCCATTGGATCACGCGGTTTTCGGCGTGGGCTGCATTGCCGCCGAGAACTTGGCGGAGACGAACCCAAACAGATTGCCCACCACCATGGACACAGCCACGGCGATGAACCCGTTCTGCATATTCAGTTTAGTCATAGCTGAGACGGTCAACGCATCTTTCGTCATCAACAGGTAGGCGAAGGTTGCGGCGTAGCCGTAAAAGCCCGAAGGAATTGCACTCAACGCTTTAATATGCGCCGCCAGCACCAGCACAATGACGGTGATGGCAACGACAATAGCCGCCCGGAGAACCAAACCCGGAGCGGGAACGGTCACAATCAGGAGCGCCGCAATCCATGCGATGGCGCACCCGAAAACATTGTTGACGATGGAATTTTTCAGGGCATTCGCGTCTCCACCGCAATGAAAGAAACTGGCCCACGCCAGAAAGACCGCCCAGACCAGCAGACCGACTGTCAGACTGAGCCATGTGGCACAACCAGCAAGAATACCGAGAGAAAGACTGAGAGCAACGAGTGGTTTCATTCATACCTTCCTGGGATTGATTTTCTTACTCATCACGTTCTCTAGCACGATCCTCAAAAGGAGCATGGGACGAGCCCCGCCTAGACTCGTCCCAAATTCGCTCCCTCTGCTTGCGTGTTACGCGTTGGTCAATTCGCGCTCCCGCTGTTTGTCGAGAGCGGCTTTGACTATCTTCGGCAGAGCCGGCACCTTGAAAATCCGGATTCCGGCTGCGTTGTGAATCGCATTCAGAATTGCCGGATGCGGAGCGGTCAATGGCGCTTCGCCCACGCCCGCTGCTCCGAAGGGACCGAGCGGCCGCGGTGTTTCCTGGTAGATGATTTCCATCTCGTCGGGAATGTCCTTGCTGTAGGGCAGGCCGCAGTCTTTGAGCGTTGTGTGTTTCTTCAAGTCCTCAAAATCTTCGGTCAGGGCAAGCCCGATGCCTTGGGCCAGACCGCCGTAGATCTGTCCATCCACCGTGTTCCGGTTGATGATCGTCCCGACATCGGCCACCGTCGTGAATTTCACGACCTGGACCTTGCCGGTCTTCATGTCGACTTCCACTTCCGGCATGAAGAGTTCGTACATATACACCGGGAACGGCTTGCCTTGCCCGGTCTCGCTGCTGCAAGCGGTGCAGTCCTGCGCCACCCACTTGCCGCTATAGCGCAGCGGGATATTCTCCGCCACCATCTCGTCGTAAGTGCGATACTTGCCGTTTGGTTTGCGCATCGCATTCAGCAGCATTTCGCAACCGACTTTGGTGGCGTTGCCGGTGAACACGTTGGAGCGGCTGCCGCCCGAAGGACCGCTGCAGGGGAGCAACGTGTCGTTCATCTCCAGCTTGATCTGTTCGGGCTTCAAGCCGAGTGGACGCAGGGTTTCGTGCGCGAAAGTGAGCGCACCCAGATCGGCCCCCTGACCGTGGTCCTGCCAGGAGTTGAACAGGGTGACACCGGTCTTAGTGAGCTCGACCGCGGTTTCCGAGCTGTCCGGACCATCGAGGCCGCAGCCGTAGATACCGAGCGACAGGCCGACGCCGCGTTTCTTGTCGGGAGTTGAAAGCTGCTTACAGCGTTTCTTCGCCTCTTCGTATTTCGGTTTCAGTTTGTCGAAAAGGCCCTGCAAGCAATACACATCCGGCGTTTGTCCCGTCGGAGTGGTGGCGGGCGGACGATAGATGTTGCGATAGCGGAGTTCAAAGGGATCAATCCCCATCTTCTCTGCCAACATGTCCATCGCGATTTCCGAAGCCAGGAACGATTGTGGTGAGCCATACGCCCGGAAAGCCGATCCCCAGGCGTGGTTCGTGCACACCGTCTTGCCCTTGCCGCGGATATTCGCGATGTCGTAGCCGGCGCCGATGAACTGCGCCTGCCGTACAGTCAACAGATCGCCGAATTCGGAATACGGCCCGTGATCGATCCACCAGTCGCTCTCCATGGCGATCAGCTTGCCGTTCTTGTCGGCGCCCAGTTTGATCTTCACGTTACCCGGCGAACGTTTGCCCGTGTAGGTGATGTTCTGATATTGCGTGTACTTCAACGACACCGGACGGCTGGTTGCCAGGCAAGCCACGCCCAGCAAGGCTTCCATTGTCGGACTGAATTTGTATCCGAAAGTGCCGCCAGCGCCGTTTTGAATGATGCGCAGCTTATCGGGTTCGACCCCGATGCCGGGGCAAATCATCGCGTGATGCAGGTGCAGGCCAATGCTTTTGGATTGAATGGTTAGGCGTCCATTGTCTTCGAGATAGGCGCAACCGCAGTCGGGCTCAATATGAAGGTGTGGCTGGCGGCTGCAATAGGTTTCGGCCTCGACCGTGTAAGCTGCCTTGGCCATGAGGGGCTTCGTGTCTTCGCCTTTGACGATGCCTTGCTCGTAGTAAATATTGGGCACGCCGGGATGAATTTCGAGGGCGTCGGGAGCCATCGCAGCGGGCGCACTCATGTATGCGGGCAAAATTTCCAGATCGACTTTGACCTTCTCGGCAGCGGCGCGAGCGTGGTCTTCGGTGTCGGCGCAGACGATAGCGATGGCATCGCCAAACTGGAATACCTTCTCTTTGCAAAGAATGGGACGATCCCATCCGTCGCCCTTGTTCGTCGGGAAGGTAATGAGGCCGGTGATCGCGTTCTTCCCTTTGACTTCTTTCCACGTAACAACTTTCGCTACGCCCGGCATCTTCTCCGCTTCCGACGCGTCGATGCCCTTGATATTGGCATGGGAAACCTTGGCTTGAACCAGAGCGAGCCTGAGAGTGTCAGGAGGCATGTGCAGCGCAACGTCGGCGCCAAAATCCCAGTTGCCTGTGACTTTCGCGACCGCCGATGGCCGATGGTATTTCGAGCCCATGATGCTGCCGTTTTCCGCGGGCTCGAACAGGAGATCTTCTTTCTTCTTTTCGCCGCGCAGAACTTTCGCCGCATCCACCACCGCATCCACCAGCGGTTTGTAGCCGGTGCAACGGCAGGCGTTCTTGTTAATGTCGAACCAGGTCCGTATTTCTTCCCGGGTGGCATTCGGGTTCTTGTCGAGCAGCACCTTCGCGGACATCAGAAAACCGGGAGTGCAGATGCCGCACTGCGCGCCACCGTACGCCATCCACGCCACCTGCAACGGATGCAGGTTGTCGGGAGTTCCGAGAGCTTCGATGGTCTTGATTTTCGCGCCCTTCTCGACTTCGTTGATTGGAATCATGCAGGCGCGAATAGCCTCGCCGTCAATTTCGACGGTGCACGCTCCACACTGCCCCTCGCTACAACACACTTTGCAGCCGGTCAGCAGGAGTTGTTCCCGCAAGACGTCCGCAAGGCTCTTGTTCGAGTCGACGATAAGCGACCGAACCACGCCGTTCACATTTAGCTGTACCCTTTCCATGGGGATATGTCTCCTTCCTAGTTATTAGGTCCTACAAGGTTCGGTCGCCATGCCGTACACCGACGGCCGCTTCGACACACGTTCCGGCCTACGCGTGCAATCGGCGTGCCACAGGGCCACCGTAGAATTTGTTACCCGTCCGCACACCTTCCGTTGCCAAGAAACTTCCGGGACACGACTGACAGCAGGCGCGAGAGGAAGGCGAGTGAATGTTCCGAAAGCGCATACTGTTCCGAAACAGAGCACGCGGGATGCTCCATTCCTGAACACTCTTTTTCCCATTCGTCTTCTGCAATCGCAAACGTCAACCTCCAATAAGACTCATGGCGCTGGGATTGTCCATCACCAGCGGCGGGGATTTCTGCTCCAAGTAGAAGCGCAGATCCTCTTCCGCCACTTCCCGGCCGCATTCCTGCAGCGAAGCGCCGAGATCGAAATACTGGGGATCCATCAGGCAGCGGTAGAGACGGCCATGCGCGTCGAGACGCAGCCGTTTACAACTCCCGCAAAACGGATGGGAGCGGGGCGTGATCCAACCTACGGACACCGCCGCGCCACGCCAGAAAACCGAAGTCAAGCGGGCCGGTCCGTCTCCCGTTGCGGCCATGGACAGGCACGTTCTCTGCTCCGCCAACCAGCGCTGCACCTCAGCCGCAGCCACGAATTCCGCATCGCACCAGGCGCGCTCCGTACCCGTCCGCATCAACTCGATGAAACGCAGTTCCAATCCGTTCTCCGCCGCATAATCGAGCAGGAGTGGAACATCCAGCTTCCAGGAAGAGCGCTGCAGCACGGAGTTCAGCTTGACCGGCAGCAGGCCCGCAGCCACAGCCGCGGAAATGCCGGCCAGCGTTTCGTTCAAATCCCCGCCACGAGTTAATTCGCGAAAGCGCGCGGCGTCGAGAGAATCGAGCGAAACGTTCACCCGCGCCAGGCCAGATGCCTTCAGCCGCTCAGCCTGTTGCGGCAAGCGCGATCCATTGGTGGTGAGCGAGATTTCCGCAATCCCAGGAATCGCCGCCAGTTGTGCGACCAAGTGTTCAAGACCAACCCGCACCAGCGGTTCGCCGCCGGTGAGCTTGATCCGTTCAATTCCCACGTGCCGCGTCAGCCACCAAGCCAAAGCCGTCAGGGCTTCCAGCGGCAGCAGTTCAGCGTGCGCCAGCTTCGGCACTCCGCCGGGAGGCATGCAATAGCGGCAGCGGAAGTTACAGCGATCGGTGACCGACAGCCGTAGCAGGCGAGGCGAAATTCTGCTCGAGAAGGAGCGGGCCGTTTCCAACCCGGTTGGCAACATGACAAGCTTTCTCTCGCACGAAGCGTTCCATTCTGGAAGGTGGGTCTGGGCGGAGGCAGTCTCGCGGTTCGGTCAGGTCGTGGGGACGAGTTTGCGGTTGCAGTGAACGGTGTCTCGTGGAAGCAACTCGTACTCTTCCATCTTGCGGTAAAGGGTATTTCTGCCAATCCCGAGGCGGGCGGCGGTCTTTTGTACATTTCCCTTGCACAGGCTCAGGGCCTCGGCGATGGCTTGCTTTTCGACATCGCGGAGAGGCTTGACCCTCGCGGCCGGCGTCTCCGGCGGGGGCAATTCGTGGCAACTGGGATTGGCGGCGGCGAATTCCTCGTTCGGCAGGCGAAGCAGAGCTTCCGTCAGAACGCCTTCTGGATCGGTCCGGACAATGGCCCTTTCGATCACGTTCTCCAACTCTCTGACATTCCCCGGCCACGTATATGAACGGAGTTTGATTAGGAAACTGTCCTCAATCTGGAAGGGACCTTTTCCCAACCGGGCAGCGACTTTTGCTATCAGGCACTTGGCCAAATCGGCGATGTCGTTTATCCGTTCCCGCAACGGCGGCACACGGACCTCGAGCACAGCCAAGCGATAGTAGAGATCTTCGCGGAATGCGCCCCGTTCCACTTGAGCCTTCAGGTCGTTGTGTGTAGCCGCGATGATGCGAGTATCGACTGGGACCTCGGAAGCGGCCCCAATGCGGGCAACCTTCTTTTCCTGCAGCACGCGGAGCAGCTTGGCTTGGACGTTGAGAGACATGTCTCCAATCTCATCCAGAAAAACCGTGCCCCCGTTGGCGACTTCGAACTTACCCGCTTGCCCACCTTTTTTCGCACCGGTGAACGATCCGTCGGAGTAACCGAACAATTCACTCTCGATCAGAGTTTCGGGCATGGCGGCGCAGTTGATGGCCACAAACGGACGATCACTCCTGGAACTGGCGCTGTGGATTGCATTGGCGAAAAGCTCTTTTCCCGTACCACTTTCTCCAAGAATGAGGACGGTCGATGCACCTTGGGCCGCCAGTTGAGCCCATTCTTTTGCCGCGGTCATGGCCGGACTCTGGCCCACAATGTCTTGAAAACCATGACGGTGCGAGCGAATGAGCATAGGGCGTTTGGGCAGTTGGCGTTCGTTGACCTCGTGGAAGACGGCAACGGCCCCGACAATCCCGCCGTTCTCATCGCGGAGGGGGGAGGCGGAACTGCGAATCTTCTTACCCACCTTTTCAATTACGATCTCTTGGTTCTCGTACTCTTTGCCATCCGACAGGACTTTCAAGATCGGCGCTTGATTGCCGCAAATCTGGTTCATATGGCGTCCCTTAACGAGCACGGGGTTGACGCCGAGGATTTCGCCGCCGCGCGGATTCACTTCGGTAATGATGCCATTGCTGTCGATGGCAATCAGACCGTCGGAGATGCTGTGCAGGAGCGCGTTCGAATAGCGGGAAGCGGCATAGAGCTTGTGATTTGCCTGTTCGAGGCGGATCTGGTTTTCAATGGCGCGGACCGCGGCCACCACCATGCCGATGGTGTGCGGGTTTGCCGAGCGCCAGTCGCCGCTAACGTCGAGAATTCCGATGACATTGCCGCCGGCATCCAGAATCGGCGATGCGGAACAGGTCAGAAATTGGTTGTTCTGGCAGAAATGCTCCCAAGCGTAGATTTGCACCGGCTTCTTTTCGGCCAGCGCGGTGCCAATGGCGTTGGTCCCCTTCGCCGCCTCGCTCCAATTCGCACCCGGGCACAAATGCACGCCCTTGGTCCGGGAAAGGATGACGGGGTCGCCCAAGACCTCGAGCAAAAAACCGTTCTCATCCGTGAGCACCACCTGAAACTCCGATCCGCTCACGAAGTAGTAAAGGTCGCGCATGAAGGGACGGGCAACGCGGCAGAGCTGCTCTTTTTGGTAAAGGCGCTCCTCGAGGAACGATTCGTGCAGATCTCCGGCCGAAGACTCAATGGGATTGACGTGAAGCGAGCGGCAGCGTTGCCACGAATTTGCCACCTCGGTGCGCACCACCCGCCGGTCGAGTACATCCTTTTCGAGATAGAGATCCCAAGCTCGCTTGCCGGGCGCAAGGTGGTTAACGGCCATATTTACAACGTATTCTCCGCCAACGCAATTAGCAATGCCGTAATAATTCTCACTTTGCTGTGTGACTGCGATCACATAACGGCCGGTCAAGAGAGAATTTGCGGCCTTGGCGCCAGAGATTCACGGGCTTGCCCGTCCCGTCTATCCACAAGTTTTGGACTAAGACGTGCATAGAGCTAATGTGATGACAATCACACCCGCAACGCTTGTACTACTGGCACCGTGCTCGTTGCTGGCGGGGATCTTCTTGCAACTGCTGCTGGCGCGGGCCCTTTCGCCGCGGGCCAAGGGTGTCCTGGCGGTCCTATGTTGTACGCCGGCACTGGCCGCGGTGCTCGCCCTGTTCCCCGCGATCCGTGGCGGCGGCGCACTCGACCTCCGCCTGTTCTCCTGGGATGGCCCGCTCTCCCTGGTTCTGCACGTGGATGCGCTCAGCATCCTGTTCGCATTCATGGGCACGGGAATCGGCGCCATCGTGCTGCTCTATTCCGTCGGCTACATGGCCGAGGACAAAGCGGCAACCCGCTTCTACGCCATCATGCTGACCTTCATCTGTGGACTGGTGGGCCTGGTCTTCAGCGCCAACCTGTTCCTGATGTATCTCTGCTGGGAAGTTGTCGGCCTCTGTTCGTTCGGCTTGGTGGGCTTCTGGTATCAGAATCAGGAAGCCGTCAACGGAGCGCGCAAAGTCTTGCTGATGACCCACTTGGCCGGTTACGGCCTGCTCGCCGCCATCCTGGTTTTGTACGCGCGCACCGGTAGCGCCCTTTGGACCGATCCCAAGGTCGCGCAGGCTTTCAGCGGCGGCGTCTTCCTGCTGATGCTCGTCGCCCTCGTCGCCAAGTCGGTTCAGTTTCCGCTGCATACCTGGATTCCCGAAGCCATGGCCGCGCCCACTCCGGTAAGCGCGCTGCTGCACGCCGCCTGCTATGTGAAAGCCGGCGTCTACCTCGCCGCGCGTATGCACAGCTTCGCTCCCTGGCCCGCGTCCTGGGGATCGATCATGGTTTGGACCGGCACGGTCACCATGATTGTCGGCGTCATGTACGCCATGGTGCAAAGCGACTTGAAGCGCATGCTGGCCTTCAGCACCGTCAGCCAGATCGGCTACATGATCACCGGCATCGGAATCGGCACGCCGCTCGGCATCACCGCCGGACTCTTGCACTGCCTGAACCACGGCTTCTTCAAAGGCGGATTGTTCCTCACCGCGGGCTCGGTGCAACACGCCTCCGGCACGCGCGACATGAATCAGTTGGGCGGACTGGCGCAACGCATGCCGCGCACCACCGCCGTCTGGCTGATCAGCGCGGGCAGCATGATGGGCATTCCGTTGATGAGCGGATTCGCCAGCAAGTGGCTGCTCTATACCGCGGCCCTGCAAGCGGGCTATATCATTCCCGCTCTGGCCGCGTGGCTGGCCAGCGTCGGCACGGTGTTCTACTGCGCGAAAGCGACCAGCGCCGTGTTCCTCGGTCCGCCAACGGAGAAGACCGAGCACGCGCATGAAGCGCCTCCCACCATGCAGTGGGGCCTCGGACTGATTGCCGCCGGAAGCGTTGTTCTGAGCATCGCTCCGCAACTGCCCGTGAACTACATTCTGAATCCCGTGCTCTCGGCCTTGGGCCTCGGTTCCGGTGTGCAAGTGTCGTGGTTTGGGATCACCAGCGCCGCCGGCAGTTGGTGGACAACGGGAGGCTTGATCCTGGCCGTTGTCTCCGTCGTAGTCGGCGC
>Ga0326728_10005544_pt1 | contig 35191 bp, 34 predicted proteins | sample MB3enrmetagenome_FD_207602 | JGI IMG/M metagenome (GOLD analysis project Ga0326728, IMG submission 207602) | Lab enriched peat soil microbial communities from McLean, Ithaca, NY, United States - MB31MN | ecosystem: Environmental > Terrestrial > Soil > Wetlands > Peat | place: USA: New York...
GATCGAAACTGCGCCCGCCACGGATTTAATCAAACGAAGAGGAAACCATGTTCGCGTCCAAGCCTTTGCGACCGTCGCCGCGCGCCGAAGTGATGGCGATCGAGGCCTATGTTCCCGGCAAGAGCGGTGTCCCGGGGCTCGCCAAGGTTCATAAGCTGTCGTCGAACGAGTCGCCGCTCGGGCCCTCACCGCGCGCGGTCGAAGCCTATCGCGCCGGCGGCGACAATCTCGCCGGCTATCCCGACGGCGCGTCAAGCGCGCTGCGCGAGGCGATCGCGCGCCGCCACGGCGTCGACGCCGAGCGAATTGTCTGCGGCAACGGCTCCGACGAGCTGCTGACGCTGTTCGCCCATGTCTTTCTTCAGCCGGGCGACGAGGGCCTCTACAGCGAGCACGGGTTCGTCACATATCCGATCGCCATCCGCGCCGCGGGCGGCGTCCCGGTGGCGGCCAAGGAGACGCGCGACACGGTCGACGTCGACGCGCTGTTCGCCAAGGTCTCGCCTCGCACGAAGATCGTCTATCTCGCCAACCCGAACAATCCGACCGGCACCTATCTGCCGTTCTCCGAGGTCAAGCGGCTGCACGCCGGCTTGCCCGGCGACGTCCTCCTCGTTCTCGACGCGGCGTACGCGGAATACGTGGGCCGCAACGACTACGCCGCCGGCGCCGAGCTCGTTGCGACGAGCGAGAACGTAGCGATGACCCGGACCTTCTCGAAAATCTACGGCTTGGCGAACCTGCGCCTCGGCTGGGCCTACGCGCCGACGCCGATCATCGACGCGCTCAACCGGGTGCGCGGGCCGTTCAACGTCAACGGCGCGGCGCTCGCCGCGGGCGTGGCGGCGATCGGGGACAGCGCCCACGTCGAAGCGGGCGTCGCGCATAACGCGCGCTGGGTGCCGTGGCTGACGAAAGAGGTTTCGGCGCTGGGAATCGCGGTGCCGCCGAGCGTCGGCAATTTCCTGTTGTTGAGGTTTCCCCGCGAGAACGGCCGCACGGCGGCCGAAGCCGATCGGTTCTTGAGCGCGCGCGGCTTCGTGCTGCGCGGCGTGGCGGCCTACGGGCTCCCGGATTGCCTGCGCATGACCGTGGGGACCGAGGAGGCCAACCGAGGGGTCGTCGCGGCGCTGGCGGAATTCATGAAAGGCGGGCGCCGTGGCGGATAGGCTCGGGCCGGCGCTCGCGGAGCCGCTGTTCGGGCGCATCGCGATCATCGGCGTCGGACTGATCGGGTCGTCGATCGCGCGCGCGGCGCGGCGCAAGAACGCCGCCGGTCGGATCGCGATCGCCGATTGCTCGGCCGAGGCGCGCGATCGCGCGGCCGCGCTCGGGCTCGGCGACGAGATCGTCGCTTCGCCGGCCGCGGCGGCGGCGGGGGCGGACTTGGCGATCCTGTGCGTTCCCGTGGGGGCCGACGAAGCGCTGGCGCGCGATATCGCGCCGGCGCTGAAGGCGGGCGCGATCGTCTCCGACGTCGGGTCGGTCAAGGGCGCGGTGATCGCGGCGGTCGCGCCGCATCTGCCGGAACGCGCGCACCTGGTTCCGGCGCACCCGGTGGCCGGAACCGAGCAATCGGGGCCCGACGCGGGGTTCGCGACGCTGTTCCTCAACCGCTGGTGCATTGTCACGCCGCCGGACGGCGCCGACGAGGACGCGGTCGAGCGCGTGCGCGGGTTTTGGCGCGCCCTCGGATCGAACGTCGAGACGATGAGCGCGGCCCATCACGATCTGGTGCTGGCGATCACCAGCCACGTGCCGCACCTGATCGCCTACAACATCGTCGGCACCGCCGCGGATCTGGAGGAAGTGACGCGCTCGGAGGTGGTCAAGTTCTCCGCCGGCGGGTTTCGCGACTTCACCCGCATCGCCGCCTCCGATCCGACGATGTGGCGCGACGTGTTCCTCAACAACAAGGACGCGGTGCTGGAAATGCTGGGGCGGTTCAACGAGGACCTGACGGCGCTGCAGCGGATGATTCGCCGCGGCGACGGCGACGGGCTGTTCGCGCTGTTCAGCCGCACGCGCGCGATCCGCCGCGGCATCGTCGAGCTGGGGCAGGAGACGGCCGCGCCGGACTTCGGCCGCCGGGCCGGCGAGGACGCCGAATCCGCGACATGACCGCGATGGCGACGCGCGCGGAGGAGACGCGGCGGGAGTTGTGGGTGTTCGGCTACGGATCGCTGATGTGGCGGCCGGGCTTCGTCTACGCGGAGCGCCACAAGGCGTTGTTGCGCGGCTGGCGTCGGCGGCTGTGCGTCTATTCCCATGTTTATCGCGGCACGGCCGACCGGCCTGGACTGGTGCTCGGGCTCGATCGGGGCGGGGCGTGTCACGGCGTCGCCTTTCGCGTTGAGGCGGGCTTGAGCGAGGCGACCGTGCGCTATCTGCGCGAACGCGAGCTGGTGACCGCGGTCTATTTGGAAAGGATGGTCCCGGTGACGCTGGCCGACGGCCGCCGCGTCGCGGCGCTTGCGTACGTCGCCGACCGCGCGCACGGGCAATATGCCGGCGGCATGCCTCGCAATCGGCTGCTGGAGCTGGTTCGGCAGGGCGTCGGGCGGTCCGGCGAGAACGCGGAATACGTGCTCGCCACCCGCGACCACCTGCGCGAACTGGGCATCCTCGACAGGGAACTGGAGTGGCTCGCCGCTCAGTTGCGCGCCGCGTAGGGGCAAGCGGCGGCGAGGTCATCGAGCGCCGCGCGGCGTTCGGCCGAAGACGCGGCGAGAAGATGGAGATGGAACTCCACCGGTTCGGCGACGTCGCCGAGCGATCGCCTGGCGCGGGCGAGGACGGGTTCGGGAAAGACGCCGGTGTCGGCGAGCGCCAGCAGTCGACGCCGACCGTCAGGGTCGACGGCGGCGGCGATCAATACGGCGTCGCAATAGGCCGGGCAGGCGTCGGGGTCGTACACGGAAACGATGTAGCGACGCCCGGACGCCCCGCGCCAGGAGCGAAAGCGCGGCTCGAGGGCCCTACCGGCGAGCGCGGCGAGCGGTTCGCCGTCCGTTTCGGCGAGGCGAGGCGCCGTCGAAGGCGCGGGTTCGGGCCGGGGTCCGTCCTCGGGCGCGGGCGCCTCGGCGGGCCAGGGCGAAACGGGGTGTCGGAGCGCCAACATCGAACCATCTCCATGCGAAGGGGATGGAACAAAACTAGAACAAATGTCGGATTCCGTCAAGCGTCGGGTTGAAGATCGTCGGCCTTGCGGTCGTCGACCATCGCCGCGCCGGCGGCCAGGATCGGGGCCAGGCGAGGGTCGGCCGCCAACGCTTCGGCGTTGAGGCGGTCGCATGCGGTCTCGATCGTCGCCTGCAGCCGCTCGGCGAAGGCGTCGCGCGCGAGGCCGGGCGGGATCGGCGGCAGGTATTCGATCACAGCGGCGCCGGGGCGACGGCTGAAACCGCGCCGGCCCCAGAAGAGGCCGGTGTTGAGCGCGACGGGAAGGCAAGGGACGCCCGTGGCGGCGTAGAGCGCCGCGACGCCGGATTTGTAGCGCGGCGGGGCGCCGGGCGGGCGACGGGTGCCCTCGGGGAAAATTACGACTTGGCGGCCCGCGCGCGCCACTTCGCGCGCCCGGGCGACGATCTTGGTCAGCGAGACGTAGCCCCGCGAGCGGTCGATGGCGATCTGGCGGGCGGCGACGATATAGAGGCCGAACAACGGGATGAACGCCAACTGGCGCTTGAGCACGATCGCAAAATCGGGGGCGTGGGAGAGCAGCGCGAAGGTTTCGAGGAACGACTCGTGTTTGGCGGCGAGGATGTAGCCGCCGTCGGGTATGTTGTGGAGGCCGCGGTACTCGATGCGCAAGCCGCAAATCGCCTCCAGCAGCCAGCGCGAGGTCGAAGCCCACAGCCGCGCCAGGGCGAAGACGGCGCGGCGGCCGCACAGAAGCGTCGGAAGGCCGAAGATCACCAGGGCGGCGAGGTTGAAGTAAAAGGCGATGTTGAAGAGGAGCGAGCGGAAGGCGATCATGGCGGTCCGTCGGGTCATGGCGTCGAAGCGGCGGCCAGCGGCGGCGACGGTCATAGCAGGCTCCTGAGTTGGCGGAAGGCGATTTCGCGCGACAGAAGCGCGGTGAGCCCGGCGATCGCGAGACAGATCGCTGTGATCGCGCCGTAGCCGGCGAGGCCGAGCGCGAACGCGCCGAACAGCGCGGCGATTTCCTCGCCCCCCGGCGAGCGGCTGAGGCCTGCCGAGGCAAGCGAGGCGAGGGCGAAGAACAGCCCCGCCGACAGGCCGCCGATCGCCGCGCCTTTGAACCCCAGCCGCAGGAAATGGCCCTGGAACTGCCGCGCGATGTAGGAATCGGCGGCGCCGACGAAATGCAGCACTTCGATGATCTCGCGGGTTCCCGCCATCGCGCCGCGGGTGGCGAAGCCGATCGCGGTCGCCATCGCCAGGATCATCAGCGCGAACAGCGCGGCGGCGAAGGCGACGATCGCATCGGCCATCGTGTCCAGGCGCGACAGCCACAGGCGATGATCGTCGAGACTGGCGCCGGGCGCTCCCGCGGCGAGCGCCGCCCGCAACGGTTCGAGATCCTCGCGGTGTCCGCTCTGCATGTGGACGACGATGAGGCGCGGGATCGGCAATTGCCCGAAATCGAGGCCGTCGCCGAGCCAGGGCGCCAACAGCTTCTCGGATTCGACCTTGGAGTAGGCGCGGACGTCGGCGACGCCGGGCGCGCGCCCCGCGATGTCGGCGGCGGCGGCGACGAGCGCGTCGGCGTCGTCGCCGGGGGGCGGCTTGATCTGGATGGTGACGTCGCGGGAGACGTCGGCGCGCCACCCTTGCGAGGCCTCGGCGACCAGGATCGCGCCGCCGGCGGTGAGGCAGGCCAGAAACGTCATGATGGCGATGACGACGACCAGCGCGCGCCCGGCGATCGAGTCGGAGGGAATGAGCGGCATGTCGCGCTTGAGGCGCGACGCTGGGGGCAGGCTCGGCGGCGGCGATTCGGTCACGGCGAATCGCCCTCGAAAATCTTCAATTGCCCGTCGCCGACGACTAGGCGTCTGGCGTAGCCGAATTGGTCCATCAACGTCAGGTCGTGAGTGGCGATGACGACCGCGGTGCCGGACTTGTGCAGTTCGACGAACAGCCTGAGCAGGCGACGCGCCAGCGATGGGTCGACGTTGCCGGTCGGCTCGTCGGCGAGCAGCAATTCGGGACGCACGATCAGGGCGCGGGCGATCGCCGCGCGCTGCTTCTCGCCGCCGGAGAGCACCGGCGGCAGGGCGTTCATCCGGTCGCCGAGGCCGACCCAGCGCAACAGTTCGACCACTTCGGCGCGATAGCCGCTTTCGCTGCGGCCCATCACCTTGAGCGGCAGCGCGACGTTTTCGTAGGTCGTGAGGTGGTCGAGCAGACGAAAATCCTGGAACACGACGCCGATTCGCCGTCTGATCGCGGTGATCGCGTCTTTGTCGAGCGTGGCGGCGTCGTGGCCGAAAATATGAATGGTTCCGCGGGTCGGGCGCAGCGACAACAGCATCAGCCGCAGCATCGTCGTCTTGCCGGCGCCGGACGGCCCGGTAAGGAACTGAAAGCTTTGCGGCGCAACGGCGAAATTGAGGTCGCGGACGACCTCGGCGCCGACGCCATAGCGCAAGCCGACGTTCTCGAAGCGCAGCAAAGACGATTCCCTAAAGTACGGGCGCTTAACGCGCCTTTAACCATGAACGCGACCAAATGGCGAGGTTTTCCGCGGGGGCGCCGGAACGAGGCCGATTCGCCATGCTCATCGTTTGCAAGACCTGCGGCAGTTCATACCACATTCCCGACGAGGTTCTCGGCGAGGAGGCGTGCCGATTTCGCTGCTCGGGCTGCGGCCGATCCTGGGAGCTCAAGGGGCGTCCGACGCTGATCGGTTTGGCCGCCTCGACCCGCGGCGATCCGACGCGCTTCGGCGCGGCGCCGGCGCGGCGCCGCGCGCACGGAGGGTCTCTCGCGCGCGTGGCGCGCCGTCTGGCCGCGCCGCTGGCCGCCGCGAGCCTGCTGGCGGGCTCGATGACGGCGATCGGCGCGCGGGAATCGATCGTCGCGGCCGCCCCGTTCGCGGCCGGCGCCTATGCGGCGATCGGCTTGCCGGTGAATTTGCGCGGCCTTGGCGTCGACAACCTGCGCGCGAGGATCGATGCGAGCGGCGACAAGAAAGTTCTGCTGGTGGAAGGCTCGATCGTCAACCTGCGCCGAGGGGAAACGGCCGCGCCCGACCTGCGGATCGCCCTGCGCGCGGCCGATGGGCGCGAACTCTACGTCTGGACGACGCGGGCGCCGAAAGACCGGCTGGCGCGCGGCGAGCGCGTCGATTTCGCCGCCCGGCTGGCCGCGCCTCCGGAGGGGGCCGAGGACGCGCTGGTGAAATTCGTCGCGCCGGGGGATAAAGTCCGCCTCGACCCGGAGGGATCATGAGCGGCGCGAGAGAAGTCGAAGTCCTATACGAGGAAAAGGCGATCGCGGAGCGAACGGCGGAGCTGGCCGCGGAAATCGCCAAGACCGCGCCCAAGGATCTTCTGGTCGTGGCGGTGCTCAAGGGCTCGTTCGTGTTCGCCGCCGATTTGCTGCGCGCGATGCATCGCGTCGGCCTCGCGCCGCAGGTCGAGTTCTTCCATGTCTCGAGCTATCGCGAGGGCACGGTGTCGTCGGGATCGGTGACGATTCTTCGCGACATCGAATCCTCGGTCAAGGGGCGCGACGTCGTGGTGGTCGACGACATTCTCGAGTCTGGCCGCACGCTGGCCTTCGCCAAGGATCTGCTGGTGGCGCGCGGCGCGCGGCGGGTGCTGGTCTGCACGCTGTTGGAGAAGCGCGGCAAGCGCCAAGTGGCGATCGAGGCCGACTTCGTCGGCTTCGTCTGCCCGGACGTGTTTGTCGTCGGCTACGGCATGGACGTCGCGCATTCGTATCGCGAATTGCCGTACATCGGGCGCGTCGTCACCACGGCCGACAAAGCGTGAGCGCGAGCGGAGCGCGCGTGTTCAAGAGCCTCTATCAGTCCTTCGCCGAACTCGGCGGCCCGGCGCACGGCGCGGCGCGGGTCGCGGCGTTGCGCGCCGAGCTGGCGGCGCGGGGCGTCGACGGCTTCGTCGCGCCGCGCGCCGACGAGCATCAGAACGAGTACGTGCCCGCCGCCGCCGAGAGACTGCTGTGGCTGACCGGGTTCTCCGGCTCGGCGGGCATGGCGATCGCGCTCGACGAGGCGGCGGCGATCTTCGTCGATGGGCGCTACGCGGTTCAGGCCGCGGCGCAAGTCGACGGCGCCGCGTTCATGGTGCGCCCGCTCGTCGACGAGCCGCCGAGCGCGTGGATCGAGGCCAATCTGAAACCGGGCGCGCGCCTCGGCTACGACCCGTGGCTGCTGACGCCCGAAATGGTCGAGCGCTTGGGCAGAGCGTGCCGCGCGGCCGGCGGCGAATTCGTCGCGCTCGACTCGAACCCGATCGACGCGATCTGGAGCGATCGGCCCGCCGCGCCGCTCGGCGCGGTGACGGCGCATCCCGCACGGCTCAGCGGCGAGAGCGCGGCGCGAAAAATCGCCCGCGTCCGCGCCGCGCTCGGCGCGAGCGACGGGCTGGTGGTCAGCGACGCGCACGCCGTCGCCTGGCTGTTCAACATCCGCGGCGCCGACGTCGCGCATACGCCGCTGCCGCTGAGCTTCGCCTATCTGCCGCGCGCGGGTCGCCCGACGCTGTTCGTCGACGGCCGCAAGCTTTCGGCCGCGATGCGCGCGCGCCTCGACGAGGCGACGGAGATCGACGAGCCGGATCGGCTTGTCGGCTTCATGGTCAGGCTGGGCGCTGAGCGCGCGCGCGTAGCGTTCGACGCGGCGAGCGCGCCGGCGCGGTTGACCCAGGCGCTCGAGGCGGCCGGCGGGTCGGCGATCCTCGGCGCCGATCCGATCGCGCTCATGAAGGCGGTCAAGAACAAGGCCGAACTGGCCGGCGCGCGCGCCGCCCATCTGCGCGACGGCGCCGCGATGGCGCGGTTCCTCTGCTGGTTCGATCGCGAAGCGCCGAAGGGGAAGCTCACCGAGATCGGCGCGGCTCAGGCGCTGGAGACGTTTCGGCGCGATACGGGCGCGCTGAAAGATATTTCCTTCCCCACGATCTCCGCCATCGGGCCGCACGCGGCGCTCCCGCATTATCGCGTCAGCGAGGCGTCGAACCTCACGATCGGGCGCGGGGTTTTCCTCATCGACAGCGGCGGCCAATACGAGGACGGCACCACCGACATCACCCGCACGGTGGCGGTCGGGCGGCCGACGGCGGAGATGCGCGACCGCTTCACCCGCGTGCTGAAGGGCCATATCGCGATCGCGCGCGCGGTGTTCCCCAAGGGGACCAGCGGCGCGCAGATCGACGCGTTGGCGCGTCAGGCGCTGTGGCGCGCCGGGCTCGATTTCGATCACGGAACGGGGCACGGCGTCGGCTCGTACCTGAGCGTCCACGAGGGCCCGCAACGCATCGCCAAGAGCGGGAGTGTGGCGTTGGCGCCGGGCATGATCCTGTCCAACGAGCCGGGCTACTACGCGCCCGGCAGGTTCGGCATTCGCATCGAAAACCTCGTCGTTGTCGAAGAGCGGGCGATCGCCGGCGCCGAGCGCGCGATGCTGGGTTTCGAGACGATCTCGTTCGCGCCGATCGATGTACGTCTGGTTGAGTGGAAGCTGATGGAGCGGGAGGAGATCGCGTGGCTCGACGCGTATCACGCGAAGGTTCGGGCGGCGCTGTCGCCGCTGGTCGACCGGGAGACGCGGACCTGGCTGAGGCGGGCGACGCGAAGGATAGGGTGAGGGGATCGGTTAGATTCGTTTCCGATCGAATCGAATCGGCGCCGTCATGGCGAGGAGCCCCAACGGGGCGACCAAGCAATCCATCACGTGGCCGCCGCGTGGATGGCGTCGTTGCCGCGCTCCTCGCCAGGACGAAGCAAGCCAAGCGGAGGCCGCCCTACCCCCGCAATTTCCTGACATGCGCGATCAGCCCCGCCGTCGAAGCGTCGAGCGCGCTCAGATCGGCGCTCGGGTCGGCGACGATCGGGGCGAGGCGCGAGGCGAGCTCCTTGCCGAGTTCGACGCCCCATTGGTCGAACGGATTGATGTCCCAGATCGCCGCCTCGACGAAGACCTTGTGTTCATAGAGCGCGATCAGGCGGCCGAGCGTGCGCGGGGTCAATTGCGCATAAAGCAACGTCGAAGAGGGCCGCGAGCCGGGAAAGGTCTTGTGCGGGGCGAGCCGCGCGGCCTCCTCAGCGGTCGCGCCGCGGGCGGCGGTCGCCGCTTCGGACTCGGCGCGCGTGCGCCCGCGCATCAGCGCTTCGCCCTGCGCCAGGCAATTGGCGAGGAGCAGGTCGTGGTGATGCGCGTCGGCTTGGGTCGGGTTCGCCGCGACGAGAAAGTCGATCGGCGCGATCTCCGTCCCCTGATGCAACAACTGGAAGAACGCGTGCTGGCCGTTGGTGCCGGGCTCGCCCCAGATGACGGCGCCGGTCGCGCGATCGACGGGGGCGCCGTCGCGGGCGACGCTCTTGCCCTCGCTCTCCATCTGCAATTGCTGGAGATAGGCGGGAAAGCGGGCGAGGCGCTGATCGTAGGGTATGACCGCCTGCGAGGCGTAGCCGAGGACGTTGCGGTTCCACACGCCGAGGAGCGCCATCAGCGTCGGAATATTCTTCTCCAGCGGCGCCTCGCGGAAGTGCTGGTCGACTTCATAGCCGCCGCGTAGGAATTCTTGGAAGCGGTTGGGGCCGATCGCGATGGCGAGCGGCAGGCCGATGCTCGACCAGATGGAATAGCGCCCGCCGACCCAGTCCCAGAAGCCGAACACGCGGCTGGCCTCGACGCCGAATTCGGCGACCTTGTCGAGCCTGGTCGAGACGGCGGCGAAGTGATCGGCGACCGCGCCCTCGCCGAGCGCGCGCACGAGCCAGGCGCGCGCGCTTTGGGCGTTGGTCATCGTCTCCTGGGTGGTGAAGGTCTTCGAGGATACGATGACGAGGGTGCGCGCGGGATCGAGGCCGCGCAGCGCGTCGGCGACGTCGGCGCCGTCGACGTTGGAGACGAAGTGGAGGCGCAAATTCGCCGGGGCGAACGGAAGAAGCGCCCGCGTCGCCATCGCCGGGCCGAGGTCGGAGCCGCCGATGCCGATGTTGACGACGTCGGTCATCGGCTGGCCGAGCGCGCCGCGCAGGCGGCCCTCGCGCACGTCGTCGGCGAACGCGAGCATCTTGGCGCGCTCGGCCTCGACGTCGGGCATGACGTCGCGGCCTTCGACGAGGACCGGCTGGCCGGAGAAATTGCGCAGCGCGGTGTGCAGCGCCGCGCGCCGCTCGGTCGTGTTGACGAGATCGCCGCGGAACATCGCGTCGCGTTTGGCCTGGACCTCGGCGCTTCGCGCGAGCGCGATCAGCCGATCGAGGGCGCCGGCGTCGATGCGCTGCTTGGAATAGTCGTAGAGCAGATCGTCGAAGACGACGTGAAAACGCTGGAAGCGGTCGGCGTCGGCGAGGAATTCCGCGCCGACCGGGCGGGCGAGCACGCGCCCGCGGCATTCCGCGAGTTGGGAGAAAATGGCGGCGAGCGGCGTCTGCGTCATCGGCCTTTCCCTTTTCCGTCGGGCGCTCTATGCGTTCGGCCCGTGCCCTGCCCCGCGCCGAGTTTGCTTCATATGCCGCCTCAATTGCAACTGCGAGACATCCGCCTGACGCTCGGCGGCGCGCCGCTGCTGGAGGGGGCGGAGCTGAGCGTGTCGCCGGGCGATCGGATCGCGCTGGTCGGGCGCAACGGGTCGGGCAAATCGACGCTGCTGAAGATCGCGGCCGGGGAAAGCCTTGCCGACGACGGCAGCCGCTTCGCCCAGCCCAACGCGCGGCTGCGCTATCTGCCGCAGGAGCCCGATCTGACGGGATACGCGACGACGCTGGATTTCGTGCTCAGCGGCCTCGGCGAGGAGGACAGTCCCTATCGCGCGCGAGCGCTGATGGACGACCTCGGCGTCGATCCGCGGTCCGATCCCGCGCGATTGTCCGGCGGCGAGGCGCGGCGCGCGGCGCTGGCGCGGGTTCTCGCTCCCGATCCCGACATTCTGCTGCTCGACGAGCCGACCAATCATCTCGACGTCGTCGCGATCGAGTGGCTGGAAAGGGAATTGGCGCAATCGCGCGCGGCGTTCGCGGTGATCAGCCACGATCGGCGGCTGCTCGCCGACCTCACCCGCGCGACGGTGTGGCTCGATCGCGGCCGCACGCGCCGACTCGACCAGGGCTTCGCCGCCTTCGAGGCCTGGCGCGACGCCAGGCTGGAGGAAGAGGAGATCGAACGCCACAAGCTCGATCGGCGGATCGTCGAGGAAGAGCATTGGCTGCGCTACGGCGTCACCGCGCGGCGCAAGCGCAACATGCGCCGAGTGGCGGAATTGGCCGCGCTGCGGCGCGAGCGGCGCGAGGCGCGGCGCGTGGAGGGCGCAGCGACGATGGTCGCGCAGGACGCCAAAGCGTCGGGGGCGCTGGCGATCGAAGCGGAGAGGATTTCCAAGTCGTATGGCGATCGGCCGATCGTCAAGGATTTCTCGCTGCGGGTGATGCGCGGCGACCGGATCGGCATCGTCGGCGCCAACGGCGTGGGCAAGACGACGCTGGTCGAACTCCTCGGCGGGGCGCTGGCGCCGGATTCGGGAATCGTGCGCCTCGGCGCCAACGTCGCGATCGCGAGCCTTGATCAGCGCCGGGCCTCGCTGCGGCCGACGACGACGCTGGTCGACGCGCTGACGGGAGGCGGCGGGGACTTCGTCGCGGTCGGCGACGAGCGCAAACACGTCATCGGCTACATGAAGGATTTCCTGTTCGCCGCGGAGCAGGCGCGCACGCCGATCGGCAAATTGTCGGGCGGCGAGCGCGGCCGGCTGATGCTGGCGCGCGCGCTCGCCCGGCCGTCGAACCTGATGGTCCTCGATGAACCCACCAACGATCTCGACATCGAGACGCTGGACTTGTTGCAGGAACTGCTCGGCGATTATCCCGGCACGATCCTGCTGGTCAGTCACGACCGCGATTTTCTCGATCGCGTCGCGACCTCGGTGATCGTCAGCGAGGGCGAGGGCCGCTGGCGCGAATACGCCGGCGGCTATTCCGACATGGTCGCGCAGCGCGGTTATGGCGTGTCGGGGCGGCCGGCGGCCGAGGCGCCGAAGGCGGAGAGGCCGCCGGCGCGGGAGTCGCCGCGCCCGGCGGCGAAGCGCAAGTTGTCGTTCAACGAGAAGCGAGCGCTGGATGCGCTGCCGGGCAAGATCGCGGCGCTGCAGGCCGAGATCGCCGCGCTGGAACGCGCGCTCGGCGACGCCGGCCTGCACGCGCGCGATCCCCAAGGGTTTCGACGCGCGACGGAATCCTATGCGGCGAAGCGCGGCGAACTCGATGCGGCCGAAGACGACTGGCTGGCGCTGGAAATCCTGCGCGAGGAAATCGAGGGGTAGCGGTCGCGGATCACGGCGCCAGGGCCGTCTCGATGATCCCGGCGAAATAGGCCATGCCGTAGGGCAGCGCCGCGTCGTTGAAGTCGTAGGCGGGATGGTGCAGGCCCGCCGAGTCGCCGTTGCCGATCCAAATGAACGCGCCCGGACGCGCTTCGAGCATGAAGGAGAAATCTTCGGCGCCCATCGCCGGGGGCGCTTCCGTCGTCACGCCCTCGGGGCCGACGAGGCGACGAGCGACCGAGGCGGCGAAATCGGTCTGCGCGGGGTGATTGATCGTCGGCGGATAGCTCCTGACATAGTCGACGCTGGCGCCGATCCCGGAGGCGGCGGCGATCCCGGCGACGATCTCGCGGAAACGACGCTCGGCGAGATCGCGCGTCGCCGGGAGCAGGCTGCGGACCGTGCCCTCCAGTTCGGCGGTCTGCGGCAGCACGTTGTCGTTCGCGCCGGCGGTGAAGCGGGCGACGGAGACGACGCACGAATCGAGCGGATCGACGGTGCGCGAGACGATCGTTTGCAGCGCGGTGACGATCTGCGCGCCGGCGACGATCGAGTCTGCGCACAGATGCGGGAACGCGGCGTGGCCGCCTTTGCCTTCGAGGCGAAGGGTGAAGAAGTCGGCGGCGGCCATCAGCGGGCCTTTGCGGATCGCGAAAGTTCCAACCGGCGCTTTCGGCGCGTTGTGCATCGCGTAGACTTCGTCGATGGCGAAGGTCTCCATCAGACCGTCGTCGATCATCGCCTTGGCGCCCGCGCCGCCTTCCTCGGCGGGTTGGAAGATGACGACCGCGGAGCCCGAGAAATTTCGCGTGACCGCGAGATAGCGCGCCGCGCCGAGCAGCATCGCGGTGTGGCCGTCGTGGCCGCAGGCGTGCATCTTGCCGGGGACGCGCGAGCGATAGGGGAGGTTGGTCGCCTCCTCGATCGGCAGCGCATCCATGTCGGCGCGAAGGCCGATGGCGCGTTTGCTGTCGCCCTTGCTTCCCCGGATGACGCCGACGACGCCGGCTCGGCCGATCGCGGTCCGGACCTCGTCACAGCCGAACGCGCGCAGACGCTCGGCGACGAATTGAGCGGTGCGCGGCAGGTCGTAGAGAAGTTCGGGGTTGGCGTGGAGATCGCGCCGCCAAGCCTGCGCGTCGGGGGCCAGTTCGGCAAGGGCGGGGTTGATCGGCATCGAAGCGTCTCCGTGGAAGAGGCCAAGAAGACGCTCGCGCGACGGCGGCGTCAACGAGCGGGCGCGCGGGGCTTGCGATGGAGCAGAAACACCGCCTGTTCGCCGAGCAGGTTCCATGCCCAGGTCGGCAAGGCGAGTCGCAAGGGCGCGCCGTAGCGGTCGAGCGCGAGGCTTCGGTCGATCGTCGCGCCGATTTCGTCGGCGAGCGCGACAAAATCGGCGATGGCGCAGAGGTGGATGTTGGGGGTGTCGTACCAGGAATAGGCGAGGCTCTGCGTCATCGGCATGTGGCCCTTGAAAGCGAGCTGCGCGCGCACTCGCCAATGGCCGAAGTTGGGCACGGAGACGATCGCGCGCTTGCCGATGCGCAGCATGTGTTCGAGCACGAGGCGCGGGCGTTGGGTCGCCTGCAGCGTCTGCGAGAGAATGACGTAGTCGAAGGAGTCGTCGGGATAGTCGACGAGGTCGGCGTCGGCGTCGCCCTGGACGACGGAGAGGCCTTTGGCGACGCATTGGTTGACGCCGCCCTGCGACAATTCTACGCCGCGGCCGTCGACCGCGCGGCTGTCGCGAAGAAGCGCGAGCAGCTCTCCGTCGCCGCAACCGACGTCGAGGACGCGCGAGCCGGGCTCGACCATTTCGGCGACGACGACGAGGTCGACGCGGGGCGCGGAAGTTGGCTTGGCCATCGGGGGGGCGTCGCTCTCACGCGATGCCGCGGGCGCGCGCGGCGGCGTCGATGAAGCCGCGGGTCGTCGCGAAGAGTTCGGGAACGTCGAGCAAAAACGCGTCGTGGCCGTAGTCGGTGTCGATTTCGACGAACGATACCGAGGCGCCGGCGGCGTTGAGGGCGCGCACCAGGGCGCGCGAATCGCTGGTCGGAAACAGCCAGTCGGAGGTGAAGGAGACGACGCAGAAGCGCGTGCGCGAGCCGCGGAACGCGTTGGCCAGCGCGCCGCCGTAGTCGGCCGCGAGATCGAAATAGTCCATCGCCCTCGTCATGTAGAGGTAGGAATTGGGATCGAAGCGTTCGACGAAGATCGACCCTTGATGGCGCAGGTAGGATTCGACCTGGAAATCGGCGTCGAAGGTGAAGGTGCGCGCGGCGCGATCCTGCAGATTGCGGCCGAAACGCCGGTGCAGCGCGCTATCCGAGAGGTAGGTGATATGGGCGGCCATGCGGGCGACGGCGAGGCCTTTGTCCGGCCGCGCGCCTTCGGAAAAGTAGCGCCCGCCGCGCCAGTCGGGATCGGCCATGATCGCTTGGCGGCCGACTTCGTGAAAAGCGATGTTCTGCGAGGAATGGCGCACGGCGGTGGCGATCGGCAGCGCGCTGAAGACGCGGTCGGGGTAGAGCGCCGCCCATTGCAGGACTTGCATGCCGCCCATCGAGCCGCCGGCGACGGAGAACAGCGAATCGATGCCGAGGCAGTCGATCAGCATCGCTTGCGCGCGGACCATGTCGGCGATGGTGACGACGGGGAAATCGAGGCCGTAGGGCTCGCCGGCGGCGGGGTTGAGGGAGGCGGGGCCGGTGGTGCCCATGCAGCCGCCCACGACATTGGCGCAGACGACGAAGAACCGATCGGTGTCGAACGGCCGGCCCGGGCCGACCATCGTTCGCCACCAGCCGTCGCGGCCGGTGACGGGGTGCCGGTTGGCGACGTGCTGATCGCCGGTCAAGGCGTGGCAGACGAGGATCGCGTTGCTCTTGGCGGCGTTGAGGGCGCCATAGGTCTGGTAGGCGATCGTCAGCGGCGCGAGGGCGACGCCGGCCTCCATCGCCAGCGGGCGGTCGGGCCCGAGCCGCAGGACGCGGCTGTGGGGCGCGTCGGCTTCGCTCGCGGGGCCGAGCCTGTTCGATCGGCGGGGTTCACCCAGGGGGAACATGAGCCATGCGCTCGAGGACGTTGAAGAGGGTTCGCTTTGGAGAACGAGGCGTTTGATATATCGAAAATCGGCGCTGCGCAAGACGATTGCGCCGCCCGCGGGCGCGAGCGGGCGCGGTCGCGTCGGCGCATTAACAAGCCGTTGACGGTCCTGCGATGTTTGCCTGGGCGGTAACGGTTTTGGCATCGCTGCGGCGGTAGGCTCGGCGCGGGGAGAGCCCGCAATGGGCATGGCAATCGGCATGAGCGACAGGACGGCGGCGCGCAGTTTCGGGCCGGTCGATCCCAAGGGGACGGAAGAGGCGGCGCGCTCGAAGCGCGGCCGTCGGCGCTGGGGGCTCCGCGTTGCGGCGGGCCTGGCGGCGGGGGCGGCGCTAGTCGGCGTTGCGGCGCTCAGGTCGGCGCCGATGAGCGGGCCAAGCTCGATTTCGATCCCGGCCGCAGCGGCGCCGTCGGGCGAAATCGTCGACGCGACGCTGGCGCCGGCGTTCGCGTTGGCGACGGGCGAGGGCGCGCGGGCGCGTTACGAAGCGCGGGTCGACGCGGCGAGCGGCGAGCGGCGCGACGGGTTGAGCCTCGGCGCGCTCGAGGGCGAGGCGCCGGCGTTGCGGATCGAAATGTGGAAGGGCGGGGGCGCGCGGGCTGCGCGCGGGCTGTTCGTCGAAATGGCGGAGGAATCGGCGGAGTTCGGCGCGGCCGTCGAACGCCTGGGCGCCGTGCAGAGGCTGACGACTTCGCAAGGGCCGGTGGAATGGGCGGAGCTGACATTGGCCGTCGCGCAGTGGCGCCGGAGCTGCGTGGGCTTTCGCTTGGCGCCGCGCGCGGAGGGCGGGCTGCATGGGGTCGCCTGCGCCGCCGCGGGAACGAAAATCGACGCTGGCGGCCTCGGTTGTCTTCTCGACCGCCTCGTCGTCACGCGGGCCGGGCGCGAAGCGGGGTTCGGCGAGATCGTAAGAGGCGCGGAAGATCGGCGCTCGGCGTGCCGGGGCGCGGTCGGCTGAAGGGGACGGCCAGTTACGCCGGCGCGCGCTCGAGTTCGGCGACGATCGCGTCGCCCATTTCGCGCGTCGAAACGAGACGGCAGCCGGCGGCCTTGATGTCGGGCGTGCGCAGGCCGCTGGCGAGGACCGCGGCGATCGCGGCGTCGAGACGATCCGCCGGCGCTGCGAGGCCGAAGGAATAGCGCAACGCCATGCCGAACGAGCCGATCATCGCGATCGGATTGGCCAGGCCTTTGCCCGCGATGTCGGGCGCGGAGCCGTGCACCGGCTCGTAGAGCGCCTTGCGCTTGGCGGTTTTCGAGTCGACGTCGCCGAGCGAGGCGGACGGCAACATGCCGAGCGAGCCGGTGAGCATCGCGGCGATGTCGGAGAGCAGGTCGCCGAACAGATTGTCGGTGACGATGACGTCGAACTGCTTGGGCCAGCGGACGAGCTGCATGCCGAGGGCGTCGGCGAGCTGGTGCTCGAGGCGGACGTCGGGAAATTCGCGCTCGTGCAGGGCGGTGATGACCTCGCGCCAGAGCACGCCGGACTTCATCACGTTGCGCTTGTCGGACGAGGTGACCTTGTTGGCGCGCTTGCGCGCGAGATCGAAGGCGACGCGGCCGATGCGCTCGATCTCGAAGGTGTCGTAGACCTGCGTGTCGACGCCGCGCTTCTGGCCGTTGGGAAGATCGATGATGCGCTTGGGCTCGCCGAAATAGACGCCGCCGGTCAGCTCGCGCACGATCATGACGTCGAGGCCCTCGACGACTTCGCGCTTGAGCGAAGACGCGTCGGCGAGGGCGGGATAGCAGATCGCCGGACGCAGATTGGCGTAGAGGCCGAGATCCTTGCGCAGCCGTAGAAGGCCGGCTTCAGGGCGCGCGTCGTAGGGGACGGCGTCCCATTTGGGCCCGCCGACCGCGGCGAGCAGGACGGCGTCGGCGGATTTGGCCAGCGTCATGTCGGCGTCGCTGATCGCGTCGCCGTGGGCGTCGTAGGCGCAACCGCCGACCAGGCCCCTCTCGATCTCGAAGCGCGCAACGCCGGCGCGCGAAAAGAACGCGATCACTTTTTCGGCTTCGGCCATGATCTCGGGGCCGATGCCGTCGCCGGGAAGAAGAAGGAGCTTGTAGGTCGCCATGGGGTGTCGCCGCTCGTGCGTGCATCATGACGGGGCGCCTGCCGGCCATCCACGTCTAGGATCCGGCGGCGCCCTCGTCGAGGCGGGGAGCGGCGGCAAGGCGTGAATGGCCGGGAGGCGCCCTGCCATGACGGGGAAGGGTGGGGTCGCGTTGGCCCGAGATACGGAACGCTTGCTAGACGATTTTTGCGCGGGAGAAAAGCGGCGCGACGCCGCAATCGCGCCGGCGCGGGTGGCGCCGAACGCCGCGGGCGCTATGATGGCGGCGGCGCGCGCATTGTGCGGCGCGGTCGAGGAGTGGCGGGATCGGTGACGACGATCGGCAATGCGACGGCGGACGCGTACGTCAAACGGCCGCCGCGCGAGACGCGGTTCTTCCTCGTCCACGGGATTGACGAAGGGCTCATCCACGAGCGCGCCAAGGCCCTGGTCGAGGCGGCGCTGGCGGGGAAGGCCGATCCGCTTCGCCTGAGTCGGCTCGGAGGCGACGCGGCGGCGCGCGATCCCGGCGCGCTCGCCGACGAGGTCTATGCGATTGCGATGTTCGGGGGGTCTCGCGCGGTGTGGATCGAGGCGCAGGGGAGCGATCTTCTGCCGGCGCTGGCGCCGCTGTTCTCGCGTCCGCCGCCGGACTGCGTGGTGATCGTTGAGGCGGGTTCGCTGAGGAGGGGAGCGGCGTTGCGCACGGCGTTCGAGACGGCGGAGAACGCCGCTTCGATCGAATGTTACCCCGACGACGAGCGCGGGCTCGGCAAGCTGATCGAGGCCGAAGCGCGCGCGGCGGGGCTGGCCGTGGCGGCCGAGGCGCGCGATTACCTGGTCGGCCTGCTCGGCGCAGACCGGCTGACGACGCGCGGAGAAATCGCCAAGTTGACGCTCTACGCTCGCGGCAAAGAGAGAATCGAGGTCGAGGACGTCGAGGCGGTCGTCTCGAACGCCGCGCCGTCGAGCCTCGACGCGGCGATCGACGCGGCGTTGCTCGGCGACGTGGCGGGGGTGGAGACGAGCGCGAGGCGGTATTTCGCCGAGGGGGGAGACGGCGGGCTGTTGGCGATGTTTCTTGGACGGCGGCTGGCGCTATTGCACAGATTGAGACTGGAAATGGAAGGCGGGCGATCCTTCGAGGCGGCGATGGCGACGCTGGGGGCGCGAATCTCGCCGTCGGGGAGAAGGGCGCTGGCCAAGCAGGCCGAGCGGTGGTCGTCGTCGGCGTTGAGCAAGCGGCTCGCGATGGCGGCGGCGCTCGCCGCGCGCGCTCGCCGCGATCCGCGCTTGGCGGAGATTTTCGCGACGCGCGGCCTGTGGTCGCTGGCGTCGCGAGCGCGGCCGCGGGGGTGAGGCGGGGCGGTTCTTCGGGCGTCGTTGTGGGCGCGGAAGCGCGCGCGCCGGAGACGGTCGATGAAGGCGGGCGCGGCCCGCCTACCGCGCCGGGCGGCTCAGGCGGCGAGAGAAGTCGTCGAGCTGGTCGAAGCCGCGGAACGCGATGCGCAGTTCGCCGCTGTCGCCGGAATGGCGGATCGTCACCTTGGTTCCCAGCGCGAGGCCGAGCTTATCTTCGAGCGCGCGGGTGTCGGCGTCGACGGGCCGGGCCGGCTTGCGCGGCTTGTGCGGGGACTGGCCGGCGCGTTCGCCCAGGCGCTCGACGTCGCGGACGGTGAGGCCCTTGGCGACGATGCGGTCGGCGAGCGCGTCCGGGTCGGCGACGGCGAGCAGCGCGCGCGCGTGGCCGGCGGAAATGGCGCCGGAGGCGAGCAAGGCGCGGCTGTGTTCGGGCAGTTGCGTCAGGCGGATGGTATTGGCGACGTGGCTGCGGCTCTTGCCGACGATGCGCGCGATGTCGGCGGGGGCGTAGCCGTAATCGGCGGCGAGCTGGCTGTAGCCGGCCGCCTCTTCGAGGGCGTTGAGATCGGCGCGTTGGACGTTTTCGACGATGGCGATTTCCAGCGCTTCGCGGTCGCCGGCTTCGACGACGATGATCGGGATTTCGTGCAGGCCGGCGCGTTGCGCGGCGCGCCAGCGGCGCTCGCCGGCGATGATCTCGTAGGAATCGGCGAGGTGCGGCATCGGCCGGGCGAGCACGGGCTGAATCACGCCGCGCTCGCGGATCGAGGCGGCGAGCTCGTCGAGTTCGTCGTCGGGGAAGGCCTTGCGGGGGTTGCGCGGATTGGGGCGCAGGAATTCGATCGGCGTCTTGCGGGCGCCGCCGCCGCCGCGGCCGGCGGCGGGCGGCTCCTGGCCGGCGTCGCCGAGCAGGGCGGCCAGGCCGCGCCCGAGGCGCGGGCGATGGTCGAGGTGGCGGGCGGCGTCGTCGGGCATCGGTGGCTCCTAGGGGCGGGACGGGGCGGCCGTCAGGCGGCGCGCCAGCGCTCTTCGCGTTGAATGAGTTCGGAGGCGAGTTTCAGATAGGCCTGGCTGCCGGAGCATTTGAGATCATAAAGCAGCACGGGCTTGCCGTAGGAGGGCGCCTCGGAGACGCGGACGTTGCGGGGAATCACGGTTTCATAGACCTTTTCGCCCATGAACGCGCGGACGTCCGCGACTACCTGTCCGGCTAGCGAATTGCGGGGGTCGAACATCGTCAGAACGATGCCGTGGATGGTCAAGGAAGGGTTGAGCGAGCGACGGACCTGATCGATGGTGTTGAGCAATTGCGAGAGGCCCTCGAGGGCGAAGAACTCGCATTGCAGCGGGACGAGGACCGCGTCGGCGGCGGCGAGCGCGTTGACCGTGAGCAGGTTGAGCGAGGGGGGGCAGTCAAGCAAGACGTAGGTGATCGCGCGTTCGGCGTTGTCGCGGGGAAAATACGAGGCAAGGGCGGTCTTGAGCTTATAGGAACGATCGGCGTGGCCGGAGATTTCCAGCTCGAGGCCGAGCAGATCCATCGTCGAAGGGACGATGAACAGGCGCGGCACGGCGGTCGGCGTGATGATCTGGCCGAGCGGGCGCTCGCCGACGAGGGCGTCGTAGGTCGAAGAGGCGCGCGACTTGCGATCGATGCCGAGGCCGGTCGAAGCGTTGCCCTGGGGGTCGAGATCGATGATGAGGACGCGTTCGCCGATCGCGGCGAGCGCGGTGCCGAGGTTGATCGCGGTGGTGGTCTTGCCGACGCCGCCCTTCTGGTTGGCGATGACCAAAATGCGGGGCGGAGCGGCGGAGGCGGGAGACTCGGCGGCGGGTGGGGCGTTGACGGTCATGGACGGGCCTTTGAAGCGCTCCGGGCCCGAAGGATCGCGGCTTCGGGGTCGAGCTTGCTGGCGACGAGGTCGATCGCGAGATCGGGCGCGGCGGAAAGGGTTTCGAGTTGCGCTTTGGCGGAGCGTCCGCGCGGAAAGAGGGCGACCGCGCCGTCGGCGATCCACACTCTGGCGAATTCGATGAGGCGGGGCAAGGGGGCGAGGGCGCGCGCGGCGACGGCGTCCACAGGCGCAAGCGCTTGCGGATCGATCGATTCGATTCGGGCGGGGTGGATTTCGGCCGGCGCGCCGACGGCGCGGGCGACTTCGCTCAAGAACGCGCACTTGCGCCGGTCGCTTTCGATGCAGTGGACGCGCGCGCCCGGGACGTCGGCGAGCTGGATCGCGATCACCATGCCGGGAAAGCCGGCGCCGGAGCCCATGTCGACCCAACGCCGGGCGTGCGGCGCGAGGGCGAGAAGCTGGGCGCTGTCGGCGATGTGGCGGGTCCACACCTCGGTGAAACTGGCCTCGGAGATGAGATTGGTCACGGTTCGCCAGCGCGCGAGGAGATCGACATAGACGGCGATCCGCGCTTCGGTCTCGGGCGCTAACGGAACGAGGGCGAGGGCGCGCGCGCGGTCAGCGGTCACGGCGGCGGCGTTTCACGTGAAACAACGGCGCGAGCGGTCATAGGGTCGGGGCGAGGGAGAGGCGTCGTCACGCCGTCCGCCCCGCGAGCGCGGCGGACGGCGTGGGCGGCGATCAGGGCGAGGGCGGCGGGGGTGGCGCCTTCGACGCGGCCGGCCTGGCCGAGGCTCGCCGGGCGCACGGCGAGGAACTTGGCCTTGAGTTCGTTGGAGAGGCCGGAGAGGCTGGCGTAGTCGAAATCGGGGGGAATGGTCAGCGCCTCGCTGCGGCGATAGCGGGCGACGTCCTCGTCCTGGCGGTCGAGATAGACGGCGTATTTGGCGTCGGCCTCGAGGCGCCGCGCCAGCGCGGGATCGATCGCGCCGAATTCGGGCCAAACGCGCGTCAGCGCCTCGACGGTGAGATGCGGCTGGGCGGCGAGTTCGAACGCGGAACGGCGAACGCCGTCCTGGTTGACCAGGATTCCTGCGGCGGCGAGTGCGGTCGGCGAGGCGGTCGCCGTTGTCATCATCGCGCGCGCGGCTTCGAGCCGAGCGGTCGCGGCGCGATGCCGGGCGGCGCGCTCGGGCCCGACGCAGCCAAGCGCGACGCCCCTAGGGGTCAGACGCTCGTCGGCGTTGTCGGCGCGCAGCGACAGGCGATATTCGGCGCGCGAAGTGAACATGCGATAGGGCTCGCTGACGCCCTTGGTGACGAGGTCGTCGATCATCACGCCGAGATACGATTCGGCGCGGTCGAACAGCGCGGGGGGAGAACCGCCAGCCTGCCGGGCGGCGTTGAGGCCGGCGACGAGGCCCTGCGCGGCGGCCTCTTCGTAGCCGGTGGTGCCGTTGATCTGGCCGGCGAAATAGAGGCCCTTGACGCGGCGGGTCGCTAAACTGGCGTCGAGTTCGCGCGGGTCGACGTAGTCGTATTCGATGGCGTAGCCGCAGCGCAGGATGCGCGCGCGTTCGAGGCCGGGAATAGTGGCGACGAGCGCCGCTTGGACGTCGGCGGGCAGCGAAGTCGAAATTCCGTTGGGATAGATCGTGGGATCGTCGAGCCCTTCCGGCTCAAGGAAGATCTGGTGGCCGTCGCGGTCGGGAAAGCGGATCACCTTGTCTTCGATCGACGGGCAGTAGCGCGGCCCGCGGCCCGAAATCGCGCCGGAATAGACCGCCGTGCGATGGGCGTTGGCGCGCACGATCGCATGCCCTCGCGCGTTGGTGCGGGTGATGTGGCAGGGGACCTGCGGCGTCGTGATTCCTTTCGTCATCGCGGAGAACGGCTCGGGCGGATCGTCGCCGGGCTGAATTTCGAGCCCTGACCAGTCGATCGACGCGCCGTCGAGCCGCGGCGGCGTGCCGGTCTTCAGCCGCGCGAGCGCGAAGCCGGCGGCGTCGAGCGAGCGGGCGAGTTCGAGCGAGGGCGGATCGCCGAAACGGCCGGCCGGCGTGCGCTCTTCCCCGAGATGAACGACGCCGCGCAGAAACGTGCCGGTGGCGACGACCAGCGCGCCGCAGGAAAGCGCCCGCCCGTCGATGAGTTCGATCCCGGCGACCGCGCCGTCCTCGACGACGAAGCGGCGCGCCTCGGCTTCGATCACGGTCAGATTGGCGGTCTCGCCGATCAGCGCCTGCATCGCCCGGCGATAGAGCTTGCGGTCGGCCTGCGCGCGCGGGCCCTGCACGGCGGGGCCCTTGCGCCGATTGAGCACTCGGAACTGAATCCCGGCGGCGTCGGCGGCGCGCGCCATCAACCCGTCGAGGGCGTCGATTTCGCGCACCAGATGGCCCTTGCCGAGCCCGCCGATCGCGGGGTTGCACGACATCGCGCCGATCGTTTCGCGCTTCTGCGTCACCAGCGCCGCGCGCGCGCCGAAGCGCGCCGCCGCCGCGGCCGCCTCGCAGCCGGCGTGGCCGCCGCCGATGACGATGACGTCGTAAGCGCTCATTCTCTTCGTCTCGCTCTTCGTCTCGAGCGTTTCACGTGAAACAGGCCTCATTTGCCGACGCAAAGGCGCGAAAATATGTCGCCGAGCACGTCTTCGACATCGATGCGGCCGGCGATGCGCTGCAGCGCGCGCGCGGCGAGCCGCAGGTCTTCGGCGACCAGCTCCAATTCGCCGCGCGCCGGATCGAGCGCGCGCTCGAGCGCGCCGAGCGCATCGGCGAAGGCCGCGCGGTGCCGCTCCAGCGCGATCAACGCCGGCGCCGGCCCCGCCATCCGCTCTTCGGCGAGATCGGCGACGGCGTCAAGCAACGTGTCGATCCCCGCGCCGGTCAGCGCGGAAATGGCGATCGGCGCGCGCGGCGCGGTGAGATGAGGTCGACGGCTCGGATCGTCGCGGCGGCCCGCGGCGGCCGTCGACTCGCGTTCGACTCGCCGCGCCGGCCGCAGGTCGGCCTTGGTCAGAACCGCGATCACGGGGCCAGCGCCGGGAAGGCGCGCCTCGATCGGTTCAGCGACCTCGCTCAGCCACAGCGTCAAGTCCGCCTCTTCGGCGCGCCGGCGCGCGCGCGCGACGCCCTCGCGCTCGATCGGGTCCTCGCTCTCGCGGATGCCGGCGGTGTCGACGAGGGTGACGGGATAGCCCCTCAGCTCCAGCGACACCTCGACGAGATCGCGCGTGGCGCCGGGGATCGGCGAAACGATGGAGACGTCGCGGCGCGCCAGCGCGTTCATCAGCGTCGACTTGCCGACGTTGGGCGGGCCGGCGATGACGACGACGAATCCTTCGCGCAACCGCGCGCCCGCCGCCGCGCCGGCGAGCGCCGCCTCGATGCGCCGCGCCACCTCGGCGACGACCGCGCGCGCCGTCGCGAGCGAAAGCGCGTCGACGTCCTCGACGTCGGAGAAGTCGATCTGCGCCTCCAGGATCGCCATCGCCTCCAGCAGTTTCGCGCGGATCGCCTCGGTTTCGCGGCTCAGCGCGCCGCCGGCGACGCGCAGCGCCTGGCGGCGCTGCGCCGCGGTCTCCGCGTCGACCAGATCGGCCAGGCCTTCCACCTCGCTCAGGTCGAGTTTGCCGTTCTCGAACGCGCGCCAGGCGAATTCGCCGGGTTCGGCCGGGCGCAGCCCGGGAATCTTCGCCAGCGCGCCGACGATTCCGGCGACGACCGCACGCCCGCCGGTCGCCTGCAGTTCGGCCATCTCCTCGCCGGTGAAGCTGCGCGGCGCGCAAAAGCGAATGACCAGGGCGCTGTCGAGCGGTTCGCCGGTGACGGGATCGCGCAAGGCGGTCAAAGTCGCGACGCGGTCGGCGAAGCGCGCGCCCGGCGCCAGCGCCTCCAGCGCGCTCGCGCAAGCCGGGCCGGAGAGGCGAATGACCGCGATCGCCGCCCGCCCGGCCCCGGAGGCGGGCGCGAAGATGGTGTCGGAACGGGGAAAAAGAGGACGCGCGTCGACCATGATGGACCCGAATTGATCGCGGCGCCGATTTCGGCGGCGAGGCCGCGATCTCTATAATGCAAGCGCCGGCGCGCGTCGCGACGGATTGCGGCTTCGATCCTTGGCGGCGCGGCCGCCGATCGCGCCCGCAGCAGCACCCTACTTGTACGGCGGCGTGCAGACGACGTATTGATCGACGACGACTTCGTGATCGCCCTGCTTCTCGCGCTGGAAATAGAGATAGCAGACGCTCAGCGCGCCGGTGCGGTAGTCGACGCGAAAGACGCCGCCTTCCTGTTCGTGCCGGGTCGCGATGAGCCCATAGTCGCCGGGCTCCTGCTTGGTCGCGCCTTCGCCGCTGCGGTAGCACGCCGTGACGCCGAAAGCGCCGGGCTCGATATCGGTCTTGCCCGGATTGTGCGCGTACTGGCAAGCGATGACGTCGCCAGTCAATTTATCCAGTCGATAGACCAAGGAGAGATTAATCTGCGGCGCCGCCAGGAATTCGAATTGCGCCGCTGGCGCGGGCCCGGCGCTGAGGATCGCAAGGGCCGCTGCAAGAACGATGGCGCGTCGCATCGCCGCACCTCGGGGTTGGGAGCGAATCAGGCGAGCGCGATCTAACCAGACTTGCCCGGACTCGCCAACGCGACGGCCCTCAGTCGGTCAAGATCTGCTTCGATTCGACCGTCGAATCCGCTTTCAGGCGATAGACCAGGGGCACGCCGGTGGCGATCTCCAGGGCGGGAATGGTCTTCGGCGTCAGGCCGTCGAGCACCATCACCAGCGCGCGCAGGCTGTTGCCGTGGGCGGAGACGAGCACGCGTTGGCCGCGGAGCACCGCGGGCAGGATGAACTGGCAATAATAGGGGAGCGCGCGCGCGACCGTGTCCTTGAGGCTCTCGCCGCCGGGCGGCTGGACGTCGTAGCTGCGCCGCCACAGCCGGACCTGCTCATCGCCCCACTTCTTGCGCGCGTCGTCCTTGTTGAGGCCGCAGAGGTCGCCGTAATGGCGCTCGTTGAGCGCCTGATCGCGCTGTTCCGGCAAGCCGGTCTGGCCGAGCTCGGCGAGAGTGAGGTCCAGTGTGTGCTGCGCGCGCACCAGCACGGAGGTGAACGCGACATCGAAGACGAAGCCGCGCGCCTTGAGGCGCCGGCCGGCCTCCTTGGCCTCCTCGACCCCGAGCGGCGACAGGTCGGGGTCCCGCCAGCCGGTGAACAGGTTCTTGAGGTTCCACTCGCTCTGGCCGTGGCGCAAGAGCACAAGCAGGCGTTCCGATTGCGGCATGATTCTCGTCTCCGGGGAAGGACGCCGCGTTCAAAGCACGATCCGCCGCTGGCGACAATCTCAAAAAACGCGCGCCCGCTGGCGATGGGCGACGGGGGCGAGGCCGGGCGGGAGCGCGACGACTTCGCGACGCGCGACGCGGCGCACGCCGACGGGGCGATAGACCTGCTTGGTCGCTTCGACGATCTGGACGCCGGCGAAGGGCAGGCCGACCATGGCACCCAGGCGCTCGATCGCCGGCGCGGAATTGATATAGAAGCGACGCCGGAACGGCGGCGCGTAGAGCGCCTCGCCCCAATAGATCGGCGAGAACAGCGCCTCGCGCATCAAATCGCGCAATTGCCCCTTCGAATAGGGTTGGCCCTGGCCGAACGGCGTGCCGTCGACGCGCGCCCACACGCCGCGCCGCGACGGCGCCGCCACGATGATCCGCCCGCCCGGCTTCAGCACCCGCCACGCTTCTTCGAGCACGACGCTCGGATGCTCGGCCGTCTCCAGGGCGTGAACGACGAGGATGCGATCAATCGAAGAGTCGGGCAGGGGCAACATGTCGAGGGCGACCAACGCCGAGGCGGAGCGTCCGCTCGCCGGCCAGTTGACCACGCCCTGCTCGGCGGGCATGAACGCGAGCGCGCGCTCGGCCTCGTCGCGAAAGCGCTCGAGATAGGGCCCGCCGTAGCCCAAGGCGAGGATCGACTGCCCGGCGCAATTGTTCCAGCGCGCGCGCAGCACTCGCCCGATCAGCCGACGCGAAACGTCGCCGAGCGGCGAAGAATAGAAAGCGAGGAGATCGTTGACGTCGAGCGGCATGAACGGCTACGCCTGTCGGAGAGCGAGCGAATTTGGACCCATCCGCGCCGCGGCGCAAATGCAGTCGCGGCGGAGGCTCGGCGCGGACGGCAAGGCTCGGCGGAGAAAATCGGCATGACGGCGCACGTGCATCAGTTCCTCTGTCTGAAGGACAATTACGGCGCCCTGATTCACGATTCGCTCTCGGGCGCGACGGTCGCGATCGACGCGCCCGACGCCGACGCGGTCGCCGCCGCCGCCGCCGCGCGAGGTTGGCCGCTGACCGACGTTCTGATCACCCATCATCACGCCGATCACATCCAGGGCGTTCCCGGCCTCAGGGCGCGCTTTCCCAAACTGCGCGTCGCCGGACCGGCCAAGGAAGCGGCGCGCATCGATTCGCTCGACGCGCGCCTGAACGAAGGCGACCGCGTTCGCGTCGGCGGACTCGTCGCCAAGGTCGTCGAGACGCCCGGACACACCGCGGGCCACGTCGTCTATTGGTTCGAGGACGACGAAATCGTCTTCACCGGCGATGCGCTGTTTTCGCTCGGGTGCGGGCGCGTGTTCGAGACGCCCTATTCGGTGATGTGGGATTCGCTGTTGAAAATCGCCGCTTTGCCGGGCGAGACCGCGGTCTATTGCGGCCACGAATACACCGAGGCCAACGCGCGCTTCGCCTTGACCATCGAACCCGACAACGCGGCTCTCAAGAGCCGCGCCGCCGAAGTCGCGCGGTTGCGCGCGGCGGGCAAGCCGACCGTGCCGACTTCGATCGCGGCGGAGCTGGCGGCCAATCCGTTTCTTCGCGCCGAGCAGCCGAGCGTCCAGGCGGCGCTCGGCATGGCCGGCGCCGACCCGGCGGCGGTGTTCGCGGAAATTCGCGCCCGCAAGGACCGCTTCTGAACGGCTCGGCGCGCCGATTCTTGGTTGCCGAAACGTTAAACGTAAACGTTGCGTTAACTCATTCCGGTCATTGTCCCGGCGGCCCCGAGCGGGTCCGTCGTCGTCGCGTCGCGCGCGATCGAGGACGCATCGAGGGGGGCGGACCGCGTGCAGGAAATCGAGGGCTTTTCCGATCGCCAAGCCCTCGCGCGGGGCGGAGGGGAACCCCCGCGCTCGGACGAGGCGCACGGCCAAACGGCCGCGGCCCCGTCGCGCGAGCTCGACCCGCGCTCCATTCTCGGCTCCCTTAATGCGGTGGTCTACGACTGGGACATCGCCAGCGACCGGTTGAGCTGGGGCGCCAACGTCGGGGAGACGCTGGCGGCCTTTTCCGCCCACTCGCTAGCGAACGGCGCCGCCTTCGCCGAGCTGGTGACGGCCGATTCGGAGACCTCGCGATTTCAAGCGATCCACAACGCCTCGACGCGCGACGAGGGCGAGGGCGCGCCCTATCGCGCCGCCTATCGCCTGGCGCAGCCGGACGGCGAGAGCCGCGCGGTCGAGGACTTCGGCCGCTGGTTCGCCGACGCGAGCGGTCGGCCGGCGCGCGCGCACGGCGTTGTCAGGGTCCTCAAGCGAGACGAAGAATCGCGCCTGGCCGCCGCGTCGGCGAATTCGCGCCAACGCGAGGGCGGGCCGCCGACCCGGCGCGCGTTCAACGAAGCGCTCGAATCGCGCTTCGCTCACGCCAAGCCGGGCGACGCGGTTTTCGCGGTTCTGATCGTCGGCGTCGAAGGCCTCGCCGAGCTCAATCGGCGCCATGGCTATGACGCGGTGGACGAGGTGATCGCGACGGTGGGACGTCGCCTGCGAGCGAACATGCGCTCGATCGACGAGCTCGCGCATTACGCAGGCGGCAAGTTCGCGGTTCTTCTCTCGGCGGGCGACGCCGAGCAACTGACGCTGGCCGGGCGGAGGTTGGCGCGCCGCATCAACGGCGAACCGTTCGCAACCGCCCTCGGCGCCGTCAGGGCGACGGTCCGCATCGGCGCCGCGCTCGCGCCGCGGCACGGCCGCAACGCCTGCCGCCTTCTCCAGCGCGCCGAAGAGGCGTTCGAACAAGCCGCCGGCGAAGCTGATCGCTACGCGCTCTACGCGCCGGGCCAGGCCGAGAGCGAAGCGCAACGCCGGGAAAGGGCGATCGCCGACGAAATCGTTTCGGCGCTCAACCAGCGCCGAATCGTGCTCGCCTATCAACCGGTCGTCGCCGCCGCAGAGGGGGGAATCGCCTTTTTCGAGGCGCTGCTGCGCGTGCGTCAGGACGATGGCCGCCTCGCCGGCCCGGAAGCGCTGCTCCCGGTCGCGGAAAAGCTCGGACTCGTCGAGCAGATCGATCAGCGCGTGCTGGAACTGGCCCTCGATCGCCTGGCGGCCGAACCCGAACTGAGGCTCGCGGTCAATATCTCCGTCGTGACGTTGCGCTCCCCCGACTGGGTCGATCGCCTGAAGGCGGAGCTGGCGAGCCGTCCGGGAACCGCCGAGCGGCTGATCGTGGAAATCGTCGAAACGCTGGCGATCGAGCCGATCGAAGACGCCGAGCGGATCATCGCTCGCATGAAGGCGCTCGGGATCGCCGTCGCGATGGACGATTTCGGCGCCGGACACACCTCGTTTCGCAATTTGCGCCGCTTGCGAATCGACATCGTCAAGATCGACGGCGCGTTCGTGCAGAACATCGCGCGCTCGCTGGACGATCGCTTCTTCGTGCGCACGCTGGCCGAACTGGCGCATCATCTCGGCATCCAGACGGTCGCCGAGTGGGTCGAGGACGCCGAAACGCGCCGGCTGCTCGCCGAATGGCGGATCGACTACCTCCAGGGGCACTTCCTCGGCCGCGCGGAAATCCACGAGCCGCGCGCCGCCGAGCCGCGATTGACGTCGGGCGCGGCGTAAGGGCCGGCCGAGCGATCAGGTCCTTTCGCTGAGGCTGTCCAGGCGGCGCCGCATCTCGGTGAGCTGCGTTCTGAGATCGTCGATGTCGGCGCTCGGCGCGGTCGTCTCGGCCTTCGGGGGAGCGGCCGGTTGCGCCGCGCCGGCCGCGAAGGGAGAAAAGAGGCCCAAGGCTTGATGGAAGGCCGCGAGATTCTTTCGCGTCAATTCCTGGAGCGCGGCGAACGACGACGTCGAGAACGGACCCTTGCCGAACGCGCGGCTCGCCGCTTCGCGCATCGCCTGCTTCTCGCCGTTGAACTGGTCGATCGAATATTCGAGGTAACTCGGCAGCAACGCTTGCACGCTGTCGCCGTAGCAGCGGATGAGCTGACGCAAGAAGGCGACGGGGAGCAGCGATTGTCCCTCGATCCCCTCCTGCTCGAAGATGATCTGGGCGAGAACCGAGCGGGTGATCTCCTCGTTGGTCTTGGCGTCGTAAACGACGAAATCCTCGCCGATCTTCACCATCTTGGCCAAATCGGCGAGCGTCACGTAGGCGCTGGAAGCGGTGTTGTAGAGGCGCCGGTTCGCATACTTCTTGATGGTGATCGGCGTAAGGGAATTCGACATCGTCCAACCGTCTCGACCGCGCGCTGGCTCCCGCCGGACGCAAAGTAAGATAGGCCCTTTTTTCCGCCCTTGGGAGCACTTTTTTGCACCGCGGCAATTTTTTGCGCCGCGGTAAATAGCAGGGCGTCGAACGCCGGCCGGGCGGGCCGAAAATTGAGCAAAATCCGCCTCGCGCTCGGCGAGGACGCGTTGAAGAGCGCGATCCCGCCGCCGATTCCGGCTTCCAACGACCCCGGGTTCGTCGCCGGACCGCCCTGACCGCCAACGGCGGCCCAGCGTCTGGCCAACAATTCGCTCAGCGCGAAAACACCCGCGTTCGCGTGAAGCTCAAGATCACGATCAGCACGACCGGCGCGGCGAACAGCAGGGCGAAGCTCAAGTAGGGTTCGTAGCGCACATAGGGGAGGAAATAATTGTACCGTGCGTACAGCCCGCAAAAAACGCCAACGATCGCCAGCCCGGAATTGACGTAGGGGCCAAAGCCTTGCCGGCCCATGAGATAGTCGAGCAGGAACCCGATCAGGAAGAACCCGACGAACGCGGCCAGCCAGAAGCAGACCATCTCGAACCCTTCCAACCCATTGATCATTCGAAAAAAAGGCGCCATCGCGGTCATTTCCGCTGTTCCTCGCTCCATGTTCGTCCGCGGCGGAATAGCCGGCGGACGTTGCGGCGCCGCGCGCCGCCATCACGTCGTTAGCCAACATTTCTTTGCAGCCGGTGAACGCGATGGGCCCAAATTCGCGTCGTCGGAAAGAATCGACCGCGAAATCGATTTTGACCGCGCGCCGCGCGACGCCGAATCTTCCGAACGCCGCATCGACGCCGAACAAGGGCTTTGACGGCGTCGGAGACCTTCCTCCGCTCGGCCATGCGCCGGCCTCCCGCCGCGAGTTGCCTTTCCGCCGCGGAGCCATTAGGCCATCGGCGCAGGATGCGTCGGCGGAGCTCCGACGCTCTCGTGCGGACGCGCGGCCAAAGCGAATGCGGAGTTTCGGCCTTTGTCGGATAGGGAAGTCTTCAAGCGTCAAGCCGCCGAACGCGCGATGGGCTTCGTACGCCCGGGCATGAAGCTCGGGCTCGGCAGCGGCTCGACCGCGCGCCATTTCGTCGATCTCGTCGGCGAAGGAGTTCGACGCGGCCTCGACGTGGTCTGCGTGCCGACCTCGGAGGCGACTTTCCGCCAGGCCGAGGCGCTCGGCGTGCCGCTGGCGACCCTGGACGACATCCCCGAACTCGACCTGACGGTCGACGGCGCCGACGAAATCGATCCGTCGCTGCGCCTGATCAAGGGCGGCGGCGGCGCTCTGCTGCGCGAAAAGATCGTCGCGGCGTCGTCGCGGCGCATGCTGGCGATCGCCGATTCGACGAAACGAGTCGCGCGCCTGGGCGCCTTCCCGCTATCGATCGAGGTCGTCCCCTTCGGCCTGGCCTCGACCCGTCGGCGCGTCGAGCGCGCGAGCGCCGCGCTCGGCCTGACCGGAACGTTCGCGCTGCGCCGGCGCGAGGGCGATAATTTCGTCACCGACTGCGGGCATTACATCCTGGACTGCGCGTTCGGCGCAATCCCCGACCCGGAAGCGCTTGCGCGCGCCCTCGCGTTCACCCCGGGCGTCGTCGAACACGGACTGTTCATCGGCCTGGCGAGCGCCGCCATCGTCGCCGGGCCGAACGGCGTCGAGATTCTCGGCGCCCCCGCCTGACCGCCATAACCCAAAGGAGAATGAAATCGTGTCCTCGTCAAACATGAAAATCAAGGCCTTGCTCGGCGCCGCGCTTGCGCTGGCGATCTCGAGCGTCGGCGCGCGAGCGGACGAGCCGACGCCTGCCGCGCTGAACTACGCCAACCAAATCTTCGTCGACATCGGCATGAAGGCGTCTATCGATCAGGTCGTGCCGGGGATGCTCGCGCAGCTCGAGCGCAACGTCACGTCGACGCGCCCGGAGCTGAAGGACTCGCTGCACGAGACGGTGCTGGCCATCGAGCCGGAGTTCATCAAGACCGAACAAGGGGTGATGGCCGACTCGGTGAAATTCTTGGCGAGCAAAATGACCGAGCAGGAACTCAAAGAGACCCTAGCGTTCTACGAGAGCCCGGCCGGAAAGAAGTACGTCGCGCTCGAGCCCTCGGTGGTGCAGGAAGTCGGCAATCTCGCGCGCGCCTGGCGGCAACAATTGTCGACGGACATTCTCACCCGCGCCCGCGAGGAAATGAAGAAGAAGGGCTTCGATTTCTGACGGCCCTCGCCCGCCGAATCGAAAGGACGCCCGCCTTCCCGTCGCCCTCGCCCCCGCTAGCGCGGCGGACCGACGCCGTGCGTCCGCCTGGAGACGGCAGGCGACAAGAGGTCGCGCGGGCCTCGTGGCAAGAGGGGCCGCTCCGCAACGAGATCGCGCGGCGCGGCCCCCGCCGTGACCCTCCTTCGCAAGGCCGCCGGATTCACGCATCGAAACTCGACGTCTCGCCTCTCCGCTCCGCCCGACTCGCGCGCGGCGCGCCATAGGGGTTCGCCAGAACGCCCGTCTCGACCAGCATTGACGCGCGCTGGGCCGTGATCGTCGGCGTGCGGCTCGCGGCGTCGGCCTCGGCGATTTCCGCTGCGGGGAGCCGGCCCTAAGGCCCGGCTTCGCTCGGCCAAGACCATCGATGCGCCTCGCCGCATCGAAGCGGCGCGGTCGACGCGCACAGCGCCGTCAGGCCGCGTTAACCCTGCCCATCATCGGCGCCGCCGGCGAGACGGGGGCATTGCTTTCTCGTCGCCTCCGCGTGGTATAAGGGCGATGCAAGCAAAAACCGAGCCGCGAATTCACGCGGCGTCGCGACGCGTAGAAGCGAGTTGGTGGTCGGGGATGGCGCTTTCGCACAAACTGGCAATGCGCCAAGGCCAGTTGATGGCGCTGACGCCGCAGCTGTTGCAGGCGATCAAGCTTCTGCAGATGCCGAATGCGGAACTCGCCGCCTTCGTCGAGGGCGAGTTGGAGCGCAATCCGCTGCTGGAGCGGGCCGAGGACGCGCCCGCTGCGGAAGCGCCCGGCGAGGGAGGGGATCCCGGGCCGCCTGCGGACGCCGTCGAACCCGGCGACTGGGCCTCCGAATCGCTCGAATCCGATCCCGTCGCGCTCGCCCAAAATCTCGGCACCGAGATCGACAACGCCTTCGATCCCGACCGCGCTGCGACGCCGCTGGAGCGAGCGCCGCAAGACGAAGGCAAGGGTCTCTCGGCGACTTCGTGGACGGGAGTGGCCGGGCGCGGCGGCGAGGAGGGCGCGCCGGACCTCGAAGCTTACGTCGCTCAGCCGGTCACCTTGAGCGAGCATCTGACCCGGCAGGCGATGATCGCGCTTCGTGAGCCCGTCGACCGTCTGATCGCGGCCGCGTTGATCGACGCGGTCGACGAAGCGGGCTACATGAGAGGCGCGCTCGAGGAAATCGCCGAGCGGCTCGGCGCCCCCCTCTCCCGCGTCGAAGCGGCGCTCGAGCGCTTGCAGACCTTGGAGCCGACCGGCGTCTTCGCCCGCAACCTCGCCGAATGTCTGACGTTGCAATTGATCGAACGCGACCGCTTCGATCCGGCGATGCGCGCGCTGATCGAGAATCTGCCGGCGCTGGCCAGGCGCGACCTGCCGGCGCTGCGCCGCGCCTGCGGCGTCGACGACGAAGATCTCGCCGAAATGATCGACGAGATCCGGCGCCTCGATCCCAAGCCGGGGCGCGGTTTCGGCGCTGCGGTCGAGCCGCCCGCGATTCCCGACGTGTTCGTCGTCGCCGCGCCGGACCATTCCTGGCGCGTCGAACTCAACAGCGAGGCCTTGCCGCGGGTGCTGGTCAACGAAACCTATGCGACGCGGATCAAGCGCGGCGCCCTGCGCGAGGAAGATCGCCAATTTCTCTCGTCGAATTTGCAGAGCGCGAATTGGCTGACCAAGAGCCTAGAGCAGCGCGCGCGCACCATTCTCAACGTCGCCGCCGAGATCGTGCGCCGTCAGGACGGGTTCCTCGTCGAAGGCGTGGCGGGCTTGAGGCCGCTGAACCTGAAGACGGTCGCGGATGCGATCGGGGTTCACGAATCGACGGTTTCCCGCGCCACCTCCAACAAGTTCATCCAGACGCCGCGCGGGCTGTTCGAGATGAAATATTTCTTCACCACGCCGATCGCTTCGCTCTCCAACGGCGCGGCGCGGGCGCATTCGGCCGAGTCGGTGCGCTTCAAGATCAAGCAGATGATCGACGCCGAGGATCCAGGCGACGTGCTCTCCGACGACGTCATCGTCGCGCGGCTGCGCAGCGCCGACATCGTCGTCGCGCGCCGCACGGTCGCCAAGTATCGGGACTCCCTGCGGATCCCTTCCTCGGTCGACCGCCGCCGCCTGAAATTGTCGCCGATGGGCGCTCTTGGGCGTCCCGGCAGTCCGCTAGGCCTATGACGGAAAGCGTCTTTTCGATTTCTCGGCCGCCACGGCAGAGGCCGCGATTGACATCGCCTCGGCGGGCTTCTAACGCTAGCCGCGCGCAACAAGCGAAGCCTGCGGCCGCTGCGATTATCGACCTTCATGGCCGCGACGCGCAGGTTTGCGAGCCGGCGGATCCTCGTCGCTATGAGTTGGGAAATGGTCGCCGCGAGGCGATTCGACTTGGAGCGAGCTAGAGAGGTCAGGCGATCCATGCCCTTACGAGTTTCCGGCAAGAACCTCGACGTCGGAGAATCCCTGCGCGGCCACGTGCTCGACAAGGTCGAGGCGATCATCGCGCGCTATTTCGACGGCAAGGTCAGCGGCCACGTCGTCATATCGCGGGAAGGATCCGG
>Ga0326728_10005545_pt1 | contig 35191 bp, 24 predicted proteins | sample MB3enrmetagenome_FD_207602 | JGI IMG/M metagenome (GOLD analysis project Ga0326728, IMG submission 207602) | Lab enriched peat soil microbial communities from McLean, Ithaca, NY, United States - MB31MN | ecosystem: Environmental > Terrestrial > Soil > Wetlands > Peat | place: USA: New York...
GCTGGTGACGCTGCCCTTGGTGCTGTTGCTGCTGGATTACTGGCCGTTGCAACGGGTGGAACCCCGAAAGCTTTCGGGGTTGGTGCTGGAAAAACTGCCCTTGCTGGCGCTCTCCGCCGCCAGTTGCGTCGTCACGCTTTTGGCGCAAAACGCAGCCATTCATTGGGGCGGGTCATTTCCGGCGCCGTTGCTCCTGGCCAATGCGTTGGTGGCCTGCATGATCTATCTTGGCCAGATGGTGTATCCGGCGGGACTGGCGTTGCTTTATCCATTTCCGCACAGCGGCCTCTCCGTATGGGAAGTGGGGCTGGCCGCAACGCTCCTGGCCGGCTTTTCCGCGGCCGCGATCTGGCAGCGTCGGAAGCAGCCGTGGCTGCTGGTCGGATGGCTCTGGTATTTGATGATGCTGCTGCCTGTGTTGGGAGTCATCCAAGTGGGCGCGCAGGCCCATGCCGACCGCTACACCTACCTGCCACAGATCGGGATTTATGTGGGGCTGACATGGCTGGCGGCGGAATGGGGCGCGAAGTGGCAGGCGGGCCGTGCGGCCTGTGGCGGCCTCATGGCCGCCGTGCTCGCCGTGCTGATGGTTTGCGCCTGGCAACAGACCGCGTATTGGCGCAGCAGCGAAACTCTGTGGGTCCGCTCGCTCGCCTGCACCACAGGCAACGACGTGGCCCACTACAATCTTGGCGTCGCTCTTGGTCAAAAAGGAAGAGTGGAGGAGGCGATGGTTCATTATCAAAGCGCGCTGCGGATCAACCCCGGCTACATGGATGCCCGTGTCAACCTCGGCGCCCTTCTGTTGCAAACGGGAAGAGTGGACGAAGCGATCGCCCAGTTGCAACAGGCGTTGCAAATCAGGCCCGACTACGCATCAGCCCATCACCACCTCGGCAACGCTCTTCTGCAAAAGGGCGGAGTGGACGAAGCGATCGCCGAATACCGGAAGGCATTGGAAATCAAGCCCGACTACGCGGAAGCCCGCAATAACCTCGGCAACACTCTTCTGCAAAAGGGCAATGTGGACGAAGCCATCCTCCATTACCAACAGGCGCTGCAAATCAACCCCGACTTCGCGGATGCCCGCTACAACCTCGGCAATGCGCTTCTGCAAAAGGGCAGAGTGGACGAAGCGATCGCCCAATACCAGAAAGCATTGGAAATCAAGCCCGACTGCGCGGAAGCCCGCTACAACCTCGGCAATGCTTTTCTGCAAAAGAGAAGAATGGACGAAGCGATTTCGCAATACCAAAAGGCGCTGCAAATCAACCCCGGCTACGTGGAAGCCCACGTCAACCTCGGCAACGTTTTGCTGCAAACGGGAAGGGTGGACGAAGCGATTTCGCAATACCAAAAGGCGCTGCAAATCAATCCCGGCAACGTGAAAGCACAGCACAACCTTGACAATGCGCTTTTGCAAAGGGGTCAAGCAGGCAGGCCATTCCAGAGGCCTGCACAAACACATTAACTACAAAGTCCGCAAAATATGATCGGCCAACCATCTTCGCCAAAAGCCCCCATTGGCGCGGGCCGCCGGGATCAACGCTGGCCGGTGGCAGTGCTCTGCCTGGCGCTGCCCGCGATCACGTTCGCCGTTTTCGGGCAGACGGCGGGTTTCGAGTTCATCAATTACGATGACAATGTGTATGTGTATGAGAACCCGGTGGTGGCAAAGGGTTTGACCCTGAAGGGAGCCGTCTGTGCGTTGACCTATGGAGAAATCGGCCACTGGCATCCGTTGACATGGCTGTCCCACATGGCCGACTGCCAGGCCTACGGCCTGTGGGCGGGCGGCCATCATCTGACCAACGTGGCGCTGCAAGCGGTGGCGGCGATGCTTTTGTTTCTGGCGTTGAGAGAAATGACGGGGAGCCTGTGGCGGAGCGCATTCGTGGCGGCGGTGTTTGCGATTCATCCGCTGCGGGTGGAGTCGGTGGCCTGGATTGCGGAACGCAAGGACGTGCTGAGCGGGGTGTTCTTCATGCTGACGCTGTGGGCTTATGCGCGTTATGCGCGCCAGCCCTCGCGCTGGCGCTACGCGGCGGTGGCGGTGGCATATGGCTTGGGACTTTTATGCAAGAACACGCTGGTGACTCTGCCGTTTGTGTTGCTGTTGCTGGATTGGTGGCCGCTCCATCGGATGGGACGCATGGCGTTTTTTTGGGGATTGGTGAAGGAGAAGATTCCGTTGTTTCTGCTTTCGGTTGGGTCATGCGTGGCGACTGCTCTTGTGCCGGAAAAAGTGCTTGACTTCCAGCGGCAACCGTTCCTTGAACGCCTCGGCAACGCCTTGGTTTCTTATGGCATCTACCTAAGGCAAATGGTTTTTCCGGCGGGATTGGCCATCCCTTATCTTAACCCGCCCAACGGTCTGCCGTTCTGGAAGGTTGCCCTGGTCTTTGTCCTGCTGGCGGCGATTTCCATAAGTGTGCTGGCCTTCCGGAAAAGACGCCCGTACCTGCTGGCGGGGTGGCTCTGGTATCTGGGAATGTTGGTTCCGATGATTGGGATTATTCAAATATCGTACTATGCCCATGCGGATCGCTACACCTATTTGCCGGGAATCGGGCTGGTCCTGGCGGGGACATGGGCGGTGGGGGATTGGAGCGCGGGGTGGAAACACCGGCGGGCGGTGCTGGGCGGTTTGATGGCCGCCGTGATTGGCGAATTGATGGTCTGCGCCTGGATACAGACCGGATATTGGAAAAGCAGCGAAGCCTTGTGGACCCACACGCTCGCCTGCACCACGGGCAACAACGTGGCCCATTACAGTCTCGGCCTCGCTCTTTTCGAAAAGGGAAGAGTGGACGAGGCGATCGTCCATTACCAAAAGACCCTGCAAATAAACCCCGGCTCGGCGGGAGCGCACTACAATTTCGGCAACGCTCTTCTGCAAAAGGGCGGAGTGGACGAAGCGATCGCCCAATACCAGAAGGCATTGGAAATCAACCCCGACTTGGTGGAGGCCCACAACAACCTCGGCAACGCTCTCCTGCAAAAGGGAAAAGTGGACGAAGCGATTGCCCATTACCAAAGGGCATTGGCGATCAAAGCAGACTACGCGGAAACCCACAACAGCCTCGGCAACGCTCTTCTGCAAGAGGGAAAAGTGGACGAAGCGATCTCCCATTTCCAAAAGGCGCTGCAAATCAAGCCCGGCCTTGCAGAGGCACACTACAATCTTGGCGTCGCTCTTGACCAAATGGGAAGAGTGGATAAAGCGATTGCCGACTACCAAAAGGCATTGGAAATCAACCCCGACAACGCGAAAGCACACACCAACCTCGGTCAAGATTATCTGCAACAGGGAAATGTGAAGGAGGCGATCCCCCATTTTCAAAGAGCGCTGCAAATCGAACCAGCCGAACCAGGGATCCAAAATAATCTGGCCTGGGTTCTGGCCACTTGTCCGGAAGCGTCGCTGCGCGCCGGCGCCAGGGCGGTGGAACTGGCCCGGCAGGCCAATGCGCTGACCGGCGGAGAAAACCCGGTCATGCTCCGCACCCTCGCCGCCGCCCTAGCCGAAGCCGGGCGGTTTTCCGAAGCGGTGGAAACGGCGCAACGCGCCTTGCGCCTGGCCGAAGGGCAATCCAACACGGGGCTGAGCGGGGCGCTTCAATCAGAGATGAAACTTTATCAGGCAGGCATGCCGTTCCACAGCCCCGAACAAACGAAAATTAAGAAGTAAGAATTATGAATTAAGAAACATGAAGAACAGCCAACAATCTCCGCTGGAAGTTCCCATCAGCGCAGGCCGCCGGGTTCAACACTGGCGGGTGGCGGTGTTCTGCCTGGCGCTGGCCGCGATTACGTTCGCCGTTTTCGGACAGACGGCGGGTTTCGAGTTCGTCAACTACGACGATGATGATTATGTGTATGAAAATCCGGTGGTCGCCCGGGGTCTGACGCTCAAGGGGATTGTCTGGGTCTTCACCCATGCGGACTGCGCTTTCTACCACCCGCTGACGATGCTTTCAGTGATGGGCGACTATCAACTCCACGGCCTTCATGCCGGCGGGTATCATTTGACCAATGTCCTGCTGCACACCGCATCGGTCATTCTGCTGTTCCTCATTTTGCGCCAGATGACTGGCGCTCTTTGGCGCAGTGCGTTCGTGGCGGCGGTGTTTGCCATCCATCCGTTGCGGGTGGAATCGGTGGCCTGGGTGTCGGAGCGCAAGGATGTGCTCAGCGCCTTTTTCTTCATGCTCACGCTCGGTGCGTATGCCCGCTATGTCCGCAAACCAAGTTCACTGATCCGCTACCTGATGGTTGCCGCCGCGTTCGCGCTGGCCTTGCTGTCGAAGCCGACGGTGGTGACGCTGCCGTTTGTGTTGTTGCTCCTGGACTACTGGCCTTTGCGCCGGTTCGAACAGCCAGGGCCAGTCCATCAGGCGGAATATTTTGGGATTCCCAGGCGGTTGATCCTGGAAAAGATTCCCCTGCTGGCGCTGGCCGCCGGGGCGTGCGCGATGACTGTTCTGGCGGAGGGAAAAGCGATCGCATCCATCGACAGCATTTCCATGCCCTCGCGCATCGGCAATGCGTTGGTTTCTTATGCCCTCTATCTGCGCCAGATGGTTTGGCCGGAGGGGCTGGCGGCTTTCTATCCCTATCCGGGAAAGAGTCATCCGTTTTGGACAATGGCTCTTTCATTCCTCTTGCTGGCGTTGATTACTGGAGGGGTTTTAGCTTTTCGGCGGAAGCGCCGCTGGCTTCTGACCGGCTGGTTTTGGTATTTGGGAATGTTGACGCCGATGATCGGCATCGTTCAAGTGGGATCGTTCGCACACGCAGATCGCATGACCTATTTGCCACAGATCGGCATTTATATGGCGGTGACGTGGCTGGTTGCGGAATGGCAGGTGAGCCGTGGGCTTCTTGGGGGCATGATGACCGGCGTGGTCGCAGTGCTGATGGTCTGCGCCTGGCAACAGACCGCGTATTGGAAAGACAGCGTAACCTTATGGACGCACACGGTCGCCTGCACCAGCGACAACGCCTTCACCAGCTTGGGCCTGGGCGACGCTCTTATCCAAACGGGCAGAGTGGAGGAAGCGATTCCCCATTACCAAAAGGCATTGGAAATCAACCCCGACTTGGCGGAGGCCCACAACAACCTCGGCAACGCTCTCCTGCAAAAGGGGAAAGTGGACGAAGCGATTGCCCATTACCAAAAGGCATTGGAAATCAAAGCAGACTATGCAGAAGCCCACAACAGCCTTGGCAACGCTCTTCTGCAAGAGGGAAAAGTGGACGAAGCGATCTCCCATTTCCAAAAGGCGCTGCAACTCAAGCCCGGCCTTGCGGAGGCACACTACAATCTCGGCGTCGCTCTTGACCAAATGGGAAGAGTGGATAAAGCGATTGCCGACTACCAAAAGGCATTGGAAATCAACCCCGACAACGCGAAAGCACACACCAACCTCGGTCAAGATTATCTGCAAGAGGGAAATGTGAAGGAGGCGATCCCCCATTTTCAAAGAGCGCTGCAAATCGAACCAGCCGAACCAGCACTCCAAAATAATCTGGCGTGGCTCCTGGCCACTTGTCCGGAGGCGTCGCTACGCAACGGCGGCAGGGCGGTGGAACTGGCCCGGCAGGCCAATGCGCTGACCGGCGGGGAAAACCCGGTCATGCTCCGCACCCTCGCTGCCGCCTTTGCCGAAGCCGGGCGGTTTTCCGAAGCTGTGGAAACGGCGCAACGCGCCTTGCGCGTGGCCGAAGGGCAATCCAACACGGGGCTGGCCGGGGCGCTTCAATCAGAGACGAAACTTTATCAGGCAGGCCTGCCATTCCATAGTCCCGCACAAACCCATTAGTAAAGTGTGGAGATAAAAGCTCCACGCATCCCAAGTTCTGGCGATGGGGAGGCTTCGCTATAATCTTGCAACGGGCGGCGGATGGATTCCAATGGGAGATGTGTCAGCCGACAAATTTTAATGAAATACCGCCTCCTCACCGGATTGAGATTGCTTCTCACGCTCGCTTCCGCCAGTTGGAAACTTCAGGCCGTTGAACCGCCGCTGGAATGGGTGGATCCCGATACCGGACATCGCATCATCCGGCTCTCGCGCGATGGGGGGACGGAAAGCCTTTACTTCCATCAAAACGCCTACACGCCCAAAGGCGACAAAATGGTGATGTTGACGCCGGACGGGGTTGCGACCGTCGATCTGAAAACGCGGCAAATTGATCTGGTCGTGCCGGGCGTGGCGCGAACGACTAATTTCACGACTAATTTCATTGCCGGGGTGGTTGTGGGACGCAAAAGCCCGACGGTTTATTACTCGCGCTGGAATGGTTCCAACAATGTGGCTTACGCGGCCGATTTGGATACGCACGCCACCCGCCAGATCGGCATACTGCCCGGAAGGGGGCGGGTGGGATCGCTGGCGACGGTCAACGCGGATGAAACCTGGCTGGCGGGCAGTTACCTGGAAGGACGTCCGACCAACCTGGACCGCGTCTTTCACGATCCACAGCGCAGCAAGGGCCAATGGATGGAGGAACTCTTCCAAATGCACCTGCCGATGCGTCTCTTTACCATGGACACTAAAACGGGCAAGGTTCACACCTTCAATCCCTCGACTGATTGGCTCAACCACGTCCAGGCTTCCCCGACGGACCCGGACTTGCTCATGTTTTGCCATGAAGGGCCGTGGCATTTGCTGGACCGCATCTGGACTGTCCGGCCCAGTGGCGGCCAACCTCAACTCATCCACCGCCGCACCATAAAAATGGAAATCGCGGGGCACGAATTCTTTGGCGCCGACGGCAGGATGATCTGGTACGATTTGCAAACGCCGCGCGGGAAGGAGTTCTGGGTCGGCGGGTACGAAATTGCGACCGGACAGCAGACGCGGTATCATCTGGAACGCAACCAATGGTCCGTCCACTACAATGTGTCGCGGGACGGCTCGCTCTTTGCGGGCGACGGCGGCGACGAGGGAATGGTGGCGCACGCCCCGGACGGCAAATGGATTTACCTTTTCCGGCCCGAACTGGAACGCGCGCGCGGCGGGGCGGGGTTGCCGGAGAAGGCGGGGCTGGTGAAGACCGGCGTCTTTCATGCCGAGCGTCTTGTCAACATGAAAAAGCACGATTACAGCCTGGAGCCGAACGTCAACTTCACGCCGGACGGCAAATGGATTGTCTTCCGCTCCAATATGTTTGGGCCGGCGCATGTGTTCGCCGTGGAGGTGGCGAAGAATGAAAAGTAAGTCCGTCGCGGCCGTTTTGTTGCTGGGCGCCGCGGCGTGCCTGGGAGCCAGTGTTCCATTTGACAACGACTGGCGCTTTTTCAAGGGCGACGCCGAAGGCGCGCAACAGCCCAAGTTCAATGACGCCGGCTGGCAGTCGGTGAGATTGCCGCACGACTGGAGCATTGCCGGTCCGTTCGACAAGGAGAACCCCGCGGGCGGGGCGGGCGGATTTCTGCCATCCGGGGTGGGCTGGTATCGCAAGGAATTCACGCTGCCCAAGGAAGACGCCGGCCACCGGGTGTGGATCCAATTCGACGGCGTGATGGCCAACAGCGACGTCTGGATCAACGGCTGCCTGTTGGGCCATCGCCCCAACGGCTACGTCTCATTTGCTTACGACATGACCTCGTGCCTGCATTTTGACGGCAGGCAAAATGTTCTGGCCGTGCGCTCGGACACTTCCCGGCAGCCCGCGTCCCGCTGGTACGCCGGGGCGGGGATTTATCGCCATGTGCGATTGCTGGATTTGAACCCGGTGCATCTGGATCCTTGGGGCATCTTCATCACGACCCCGGAAGTGACACCGGCGCGGGCTGTGGTGCGGGCGCAAGTTTCCATTGTCAATCAATCGGAAACCTGCTCCGCTGCGGTGCAGCTGGCGATTTCCGACGCCAGCGGCTGCGTTATTCAAACGGTCAAATCCAGCCCGGTATCCGTGGACCCCGGCTCCCTTGAGTTGACGGTCAAAGCAGTGGTGGACAAACCGAACCGGTGGGACATTGACAACTCGGCGCTGTATCAGGCCACGCTCACATTGCGAGACGGCGACACCATACTTGACATGCAAACCGTGCCCTTCGGCATCCGGGAATTTCACTTCGATCCGGAAACCGGCTTCTGGCTCAACGGTCGAAACTTCAAAATCAAGGGGGTTTGCCTGCACGCGGACGGGAGTTGTTTTGGGGCTGCCGTGCCCCCGGGGGTTTGGGAACGCCGCCTGCGCGCGTTGCGCGAACTGGGCGTCAACGCCATTCGCACGGCGCACAACCCGCCCTCGCCCGAATTCCTCGACTTGTGCGACCGCCAGGGGATGCTGGTCATGGACGAGTTTTTCGATTGCTGGACGGTGGGCAAAACCAATTTCGATTATCATCTTTATTTCACGAACTGGTCGCAGACCGACGCCCGGGACACAATCCGGCGCGACCGCAATCACCCCAGCATTATACTTTACAGCGTCGGCAACGAAGTTCACGACACGCCCAAAGCCGCGCTGGCCCGTGGAATCCTGGAGGAATTGGCGGCCATTTGCCACACGAACGACCCCACGCGCCCGGTGACGCAGGCGCTGTTCCGGCCCAACGTCAGCGGGGATTACACCAACGGGCTGGCGGACTTGCTGGACGTAATCGGCACCAATTATCGCGACACCGAATTGCTCGCCGCCCGGCGGGCCAGGCCCTCGCGCAAAATCATTGGCACCGAGCAGCGGCAGGACCGCGCCACCTGGCTGGCGTGCCGGGACCATCCCGACCACGCCGGGCAATTCCTCTGGACGGGTGTGGATTACCTTGGAGAATCGCGCCGGTGGCCGATCGTCGCGGCGGGGTCGGGCCTGCTTGACCGCTGCGGCCAGCCGCGCCCGGCGGCCTTCCAGCGGCAGTCGTGGTGGTCGGACAAGCCGATGGTCTTTATCGCCCGCCGGCTCAGGGCGGAACGGACGGAATCCAGGGACCCCGGCTTCACCCCGCTGGATCGTCGTCAGGAATTATTTTCCGATTGGACGCCGCGGGACGGGACGCCGCACGAAGAAACGGTGGAGGTCTATGGCAATTGCGCCGGGGTGGAGCTGTTGCTCAACGGGCGCTCCCTCGGTTCGCGCCCCTTGCCGGCGGACGCTTCGCCGCGGGTCTGGCAGGTTCCGTTCCAGCCCGGTGAATTGGTTGCCATCGGCAAAAACAACGGGCAGCCCGTGGCCTCGCACACGTTGCGCACGGCGGGAGCGCCGGCTAAAATTGTGTTGACCACCGATGAGAAACAGTTGGCGGCCGGATGGGACGACCTTGCGTTCGTCCGCGCCACCGTGACCGATGCGAACGGCGTGCCGGTCCCCGGCGCCACCAACCTGATCACCTTTGCCATTGGCGGACCGGGAGTCATCGCGGCGGTGGACAGCGCGGACAATTCCAGTCACGAGCCGTTTCAAAGCCAGGAGCGGCGGGCGTTTCAAGGCGACTGCTTCGCGATGGTCAGGGCTTTGCCGAAGCGGGGAAAAATCCGGGTGAAAGCGGCGGCGGCGAATCTCAAAGGGGCCTCCGTCACGATCGCCGTGCCGGCTGAAAAAGAAGGATTGCACCGCGCGCCATGAGCACAACCGCTAAAATCATTTTGTGCGCCTGCCTGCTCGCCGCCGCGGCGGCCGCGCGCGCCGCCCGCGAAACCATTCCCCTCGAAGGCGACTGGCAGTTTGGCCTGGACCCAAACGATACGGGCATCGGCGAACATTGGTCTGACCGCGATTTGCCGCAACGCATCCGCCTGCCCGGCATGTTGCAATCCCAGGGGTACGGGGATGAAATCAGCATTGACACACCGTGGGTGCTTTCGCTTTACGATCATCTCTGGTTTTTGCGGGACGATTACCGCGCCTATACCAACGCGGGCCATGTGAAGGTTCCGTTTTTGTGCCAGCCGCCGCGGCATTATCTGGGCGCGGCGTGGTATCGGCGCGAAATTGAGATTCCGGCGGGCTGGGAAAACCGGCGGATCGTGCTTTTCCTGGAACGTCCGCATTGGGAGACGCGGGTCTGGCTGGACGGCGCGTTGCTCGGCACGAATCTGTCGCTGTGCGCGCCGCACGAATGCCAATTGGGCACGGCTCTCAAGGCGGGCCGGCACAGCCTGGCGATTCGGGTGGATAACCGCCTGCTCTTGCGCTATCGCCCCGACGCCCATTCTGTTTCCGACTCGCTCGGCGGCGCGTGGAACGGAATCGTGGGCAAAATCGAGTTGCGTTCGACCCCGAGCGTCTGGCTGGACACGGTGGATTTGTACCCGATTCCCAATCAAACGAACAAAGTGCGGGTCGTCGTGCGCCTGGGCAACGTTTCCGGCCAGGCCGGAAAGGGAGAAATCTCGGTCCCGGCGGCGCACGCGCAATTTCCCGTCGCCTGGGACGCCGGCGGCGGCCAGAGTGAGTTCCAGTGCGACTTGCCGCAGGGGCAAAGTTTTTGGTGGGATGAATTCAACCCGAATCTCGGCAGCCTCGACTTTCAATTGTCCACCGGCGACACCAAATCGGTTCGTTTCGGGTTGCGCACCGTGGGCATCGGCGGCGGCCACTTTTACATCAATGGCCGGCAGACGGAATTTCGCGGCACGCACAACGGCGGCGATTTTCCGTTGACCGGATACCCGCCCACTGACGTTGAGTCGTGGAAGCGCCTCATCCGCATTTGCCAGAATTGGGGACTCAATCTGATGCGCTTTCATTCCTGGTGCCCGCCCGAAGCCGCCTTCACGGCCGCGGACGAATTGGGTTTTTATCTCCAGCCCGAATGCGGGATGTGGAACGAAATCAGCCCGGACACGCCGATGGAGAAAATGCTTTATGAGGAAACCGACCGGATGATTGAGGCCTGCGGAAACCATCCCTCGTTTGTCCTTCTCTCGCCGGGCAATGAACCGAAAGGCCGCTGGAAAGAGTCGCTTGCCAAATGGGTCGGGCATTACCGCAAGCAGGACCCGCGGCGGCTTTACACGACGGGAACGGGATGGTCGATTATTGACAGACCCGGCCCGGTGGAGGGGGCCGATTATCTGGCCGTGGGCCGCATCGGCCCGGACCCGGTTCGGGGCAAATCGGCGTGGTTCGGCGGTGATTATTCGAAGTCGCTCGCCGGGGTGAATGTGCCGGTGCTCTCCCATGAATTGGGCCAGTGGTGCGCCTTTCCGGATTACTCGGTCATCGCGAAATTCACCGGTGTGATGCAGCCGGGCAACTACGAGATTTTCCGCGACTCGCTGGCGGCGCACGGATTGCTGGAGCAGGACACGCGTTTTGCCAGGGCCTCGGGGCGTTTTCAACTGGCCTGCTACAAGGAGGAGATCGAAGCCAGCCTGCGCACGCCGGGCCTGGATGGTTTTGAACTTCTCGACCTGCACGATTACACCGGCCAGGGCACGGCGCTGGTCGGGTTGCTGGACACTTTTTGGGAGGAAAAAAGTTACGCGACGCCGGAGGAATTCCGCCATTTCTGCAACACAACGGTTCCGTTGGCCCGCTTGCGGCATCGGGTTTTGACCCCGGCAGACACGCTGGAGGCGGAGATCGAGGCCGCGCATTTTGGCGCCGCGCCGCTCCCCAACGCCGCCGTGGCCTGGCAGATTGTCGGCGCGTCCAACCAAGTCATTGCGGAGGGGGTGTTTCCCGCCGCCACGCTGCCCATCGGCAAAAATATCCCGCTGGGCCGGGTGAGCGTGGGGCTGCAGAACGTGCCCGCGCCGCAGTCGTGTGTCCTGCAGGTCAAGATCGAAGGTACGCCGTTCCGCAACGAATGGAATTTCTGGGTCTATCCGGCTTCCGCCCCGTTCCCCGCCCCGAAAAACGTGCTGGTGACCCGATCCTGGGAGGAGGCAGCCGGGCGCCTGGCGATGGGCGGAAGGGTCCTGTTCCTGCCGCGCAACGCGGACTTGGATTGGACCTGTCCGCCGCTGGACACCGTTCCGATTTTTTGGAACCGCCTGATGAACCCGGCATGGGGCCGGATGCTCGGGCTGTGGTGCGACACCAACCATCCCGCCCTGGCCGGGTTCCCAACCGCGGCCAATTGCGACTGGCAATGGACGGAATTGCTGCGCGGCGTCCGCGCCGTCAATCTGGACCGGTTCCCGCGCTCGTTGCAGCCGGTTGTGGCGGCGATCGACGACTGGAACCGGAACTGGAAACTGGCAACCCTGTTCGAGTGCCGGGTGGGGCCGGGCCGGCTGATGGCCTGTTCGTTCAACTTGACAACGGACCTGGAGGGCCGCCCGGCCGCCCGCCAGTTGCGGCGCTCGCTGCTCGACTACATGGCCGGTTCGCGGTTCGACCCGCAATGCTCCGTGGCGGCGGCGGACATGGAAAACGTTCTTTTTGACACAACGATCATGCGCCGGCTCGGGGCCAAAGCCGAAGGCGAAGGCGACGCTCGCGCCGCCATCGACGGCGATCCAAACACGGCCTGGGTGTGCGGAGGGACTGGACGCGGGCAGAGCGGCACGAGACATCCGCACGCCTTGACTGTCACGTTCCCGTCGCCGGTTTTGGTCAATGGCGTTTGCCTGATGCCCCGCCAAAACGACCGCGATCACGCCGGGGACACGCGCTCCTACACCATCGAGATCAGTGACGACGGGCAGGAGTGGCGCGAGGTGGCGCGCGGGGAATTGGTTTCGACTTGGGCGCCGCAGCGCATCCCGTTTGGGCAAACTGTCAGCGCCCGGCAATTGCGCTTCACCGCATTGTCGGGTTTTGGCCCGGACGCCAGCACGGCGATTGCCGAATTGGCCGTCCTCTGCGCGGGGCCAAAACTGTCGGAAACCGGGCCGGACAACGTTGGGTTTCAATCGTCGCGCAGCACCTCGACCGACGTGGACGAAGGCCGCGCCCCAATAAAACCATGAAAATTTGCGCCTTCCTCATCTCGCTGGCCGGCGCGGCCGCCGCTTTTGGCGCGGGTGTCACACTGACCGAAGACCCGGCCACCTACACGCTGGCCAACGGCGTGGTCACGGCCAGAGTCAACAAACGTTCTGCCGACCTCGTCTCGCTGCGCTACCAGGGGCTTGAATTGCTGGGGAACACTTCAGGGCATCCGTACGGTTACTGGTCGCACTCGCCCGCCAGGCTGCGCGAGACCAGCCGCGTGACCATCGACCCTGCGCACAATGACGGCGCCCGCGCCGAGGTGTCCATCAAAGGCTGTTACACAAACAGGAGTTCCGGGTTCGGTTTTGGCAGCACGGCGGCGGACATCGAAATCCGCTATGCGCTGGGGCGGGACGACGCGGGTGTTTATACCTATTCGATTTTCACCCATCCCGCCAGCTATCCCGGCACCGGGGTGGGTGAGGCGCGGTTTGGGGTGAAGCTCAACCCAAACGTGTTCGATTTTCTTTCCATTGACAGCCGGCGGCAGCGGCTGATGCCCAAGCCGGAAGACTGGGACAACGGGATGGAATTGAACTTCAAGGAAGCGCGCCGTCTCACTACGGGCGCGTATAAAGGCCAGGTCGAGCACAAGTACGACTATTCGGCCATTCAATTCGACATCCCCGCCTTCGGCTGGTCGGGCACGCATAGTCATGTCGGGTTGTGGTTCGTCAATCCGTCCATTGAGTATCTGAGCGGGGGGGCGACGAAAGTCGAATTGACAGGGCATCTGGATGACAATGACGGGGGAGCGCCGACCTTGTTGAATTATTGGCGCGGCAGCCACTACGGCGGCAGCTTCTGCCCGGTGGCCTCGGGCGAGGCGTGGAGCAAGGTCATCGGCCCGTTTTTGATTTACTGCAATGCCGGCCCCAGTCCCGAAGCGATGTGGAAGGACGCCCTGGCGCGGGCGAAGGTGGAAGCGGCGGCGTGGCCCTGCCCGTGGGTCCAGGGCGTCGATTACCCAAGGAAGGAGCAACGCGGAGCCGTCAGCGGACAATTGGTCTTGACAGACCGCCAGTTCCCCGGATTAAAAATGTCCAATGTGCTGGCGGGTTTGGCCGCGCCCGATTACGCCGCGCGCGGCGGGCGCTTTGGCGGGGCCAGAACAGTCGATTGGCAACTGGACGCCAAGCATTACGAGTTTTGGACGCGCGGCCGGGACGACGGCCGGTTCCAGATCGAAAACGTCCGTCCCGGCGTTTATACGCTGCACGCCATCGCGGACGGCGTGCTGGGGGAATTCAGCCAATCGAACATTGTGGTCGAGGCGGGGCGGCCGTTGCAGCTTGGCGCGCTGCGCTGGGAGCCGGTCCGTTACGGGCGCCAGCTCTGGGAGATCGGCGTGCCCAACCGCTCCGCCGGGGAATTCCGGCACGGCGATCACTACTGGCAATGGGGCCTTTATTATGATTACACGAACGAGTTTCCGCATGATGTCAATTATACCGTCGGCCAGAGCGACTTTCACAAGGATTGGAATTACGCGCAGGTGGGGCGCCGCGGCCGGGGGACGGCGTGGTCGGTTCATTTCAAGTTCACGGGCGTGCCGCGCGGGCGGGCGACTCTGCGCCTGGGCATCGCGGCGGCCAGCGTTCGCGGCGGCATCCAAGTCAGCGTCAACGACCAGCCGGCCGGCGGCACCGGGCCGCTCCCCGACACCGCCACGATCCGGCGCGACGGCATCCGGGGGTATTGGACGGAGCGGGACGTGGCTTTCGACGCGGCCTTGCTGAAGGAAGGCGAGAACGTCCTCAAATTGGAAATCCCCCCCGGCGACCCCACCAGCGGGGTGGAATACGATTATGTGCGGTTGGAGTTGGAGTGATTTTGAGCTTTCAACTTTCCACCGAAAGTATTACATTGTATCCATGTTCCAGCATGGTTCACATGGACTGCGGACTTTGGCGTCAGCGGGGCTGGCCTGCGCCTTTTGCGCGTGCGCCAGCGGGGCGGACGCTCCACCGCCAGGCTACCTGATTGATGTCTGGGACACAGAGGACGGTCTCCCCAACAGTACCGTCACGGCGGTGGCCCAAACCCCGGACGGCTACCTTTGGGTCGGCACTTACGACGGCTTGGCGCGTTTCGACGGGGTGCGTTTTGTGACCTTCGATCCGGGCAACACCCCGGAGTTGCGCCACTCGCGAGTGCAGGCGCTCTATGTGGACATCTCGGGCACACTCTGGATCGATACTTACCGGGGGTCAATGACCTCTTACCGGGACGGGGCTTTTCACGCGGAGGACACGGGCCAAAGCGGCTTCGACCTGCACACGGCACTGGTCTGGTCGTCGTCGCAAGAGGACGTTTTTGTGGGGCAATTTGGGGACGTGCTGCGGCGGACACACCCCGGGCGCAACCCGACCTGGACGACGAAGGCGCCGCCGGAAGGATCGCGTCCCATTTTTCAATGCGCGGACAAGGAGGGGACGTTGTGGTTCCTGAACCGCGAGGGGCGGATTATTCGATTTCTCAACCATCATTTCGAGGATCTGCCGCCCGGCGCCGGCTTGAGCAACCGCGTATTGACACTGGCGGCGGATGAGCAAGGGAGGATTTGGGCGGGAGCGCAGAATGAAATCGCGCGCTGGCACGGCGACAGTTTTGAAGACATGACGCCGACCAACGGCGAACAGGTGTTTGATCCAAATCTGGTGTTTCCGACCCGGGCGGGCGCGCTCTGGGTGTTGACGGGCGACCGCTTGCGCAAGCAGGTTGGCCGGCAATGGGTGACGGAGGCGGTGGAATGGCAGGGATTGCTGGGACGCTCGGCGGGCCATGCCATGGGGGCGCACGAAGACCGCGATGGCGGTGTCTGGTTCAATCATTATGGCAACGGGCTGTTTCACATCGCGCCTGACGGGCGATTGCAGCATTTTACGACCAAGAATGGATTGTCAGGGGATCGTGTGTGTGCGTGGTATCAAGGGCGCGAGGGTGGTGTATGGCTGGGGTTGGACCGCGGCGGACTAACGCGCTTGCGCGACCGCCGGTTCCAGGTCATCGGCCTTTCCGAGGGCTTGCCCGCCCGGTCCGCGTTGTCGGTCTGCCAAAGCCGCGACGGCGCGGTGTGGATTGGGACGGCGGGCGGGGGATTGTGCCGCTGGAGCGAGGGGACCATGACCCGTTTCGCGGTGGGCAACAACGTGGCGGCCGACTTCATTTTTTCGCTCTATCCACGGCCCGACGGCGGTCTCTGGTTGAGCGCGCGGGAGGAGGACTTGTTTGAATTCAAGGACGGCACGATCCGCCCGCCGCCGTGGGAAACGCATGGCGTCAAGTCGATTTTGACCGATCGCGCTGGCCGGCTGTGGATCGGCACCAAAACGGGATTGTCGTGGTGGACGCCGGAGGCCCGGCGGACGTTCGGCACGGCCGACGGCATGGCGCCGATGTCCATTCGGGCGCTGGCGGAGACGCCGGACGGGGCGGTCTGGTGCGGGGCGGACGACGGGACGCTCTACCGGTGCGGACTGGACCATTTGCAAGCCTTCCACGCGAATGACGCACTGGCCGGGCAGGCGATCGGGTCGCTGCTGGCGGATGCGGATGGGGTGATTTGGGCGGGGACGTTCCGGGGCGGGTTGCTGCGGTTTGCAAACGGAAAATTCAATCGGTTCACCGCCAAACAAGGGTTGTACGCCGATGTGATCGGACAAATTTTGCAGGACGACCAGCGACGGCTCTGGCTGGGGACGCATCGCGGGATTATCTGCGTGTCCAAGAAGGCGCTCAACGCCTGCGCGGAAGGCAAAGCCAAAACAGTGGATTGCGTGACTTATGGCCGCTTGGATGGACTCCCAACCCTGGAGTTTGCCGACGGCTACCAACCTGCCTGCTGGCGGGGCAATGACGGACGCCTTTGGTTTGCCACCGTCCGGGGGATCGTATCGGTCAAGCCGGAGGCGTTGACTACGCCAGCCTTGCCGCCGCCGGTGGTGGTCGAGGAAGTGCGGCTGGATGGAGAGCCGCTGGCGTTGAACGCGGGTAATTTGGTCATCCCGCCCGGTCACAAGCAGTTTGAATTTCGTTTTACCGCCTTGAGTTTTGACGCCCCGGACAAGACGCGCTTCCGCTACCGCATCGATGGATTGGACGATGATTGGGTGGACGCCGATACGCGGCGGACGGCCCATTACGGGAACCTCCCTCCCAATCACTATCGATTCCGCGTCATTGCCTGCAGCGGCGAAGGAGGCTGGAACGAGGCCGGGGCGGCATTGGCATTTACCGTCGAGCCGCATTTTTACCAGACGTGGTGGTTTCTGGCGCTGGTCAGCATCACCATCCTGGGCGGCGGAGCGGGCATGGCGCGCCGGGCCGCGACCCTCAAATACCGCCGCGAACTCTCCCGCTTGGAACAGCAATATGCCGTCGAGCGCGACCGCGCCCGCATCGCCCAGGATATCCACGACGACTTGGGCGCGGGATTGACGCAGATCACGCTGTTGGGCGAGTTGGCGCGGCGCGAGCCGGGAGACGCCGGCGCGCATTTGGATCGCATTTCCCGCGCCGCCCGGCAATTAACGCGCTCAATGGACGAGATCGTGTGGGCGGTGGATCCGCAGCACGACACGCTCAATGGGTTGATGGATTATGTCTCGGCGTTTGCGGAGGACTTCCTGCGCGTGGCGGGGATTCGCTGCCGGATGGATTTGCCGGTGGCGCTGCCCCAACGGCGGGTCGATGCCGAATTGCGCTACAATCTTTTCCTGGCGGTCAAAGAGGCGCTCAACAACGTGGTCAAACACGCGCATGCCACGGAGGTCTGGTTGCGGCTGCGGGTGGAAGAGGGCGGCTTCACGCTTATCGTGGAGGACAACGGCTGCGGCTGCGACGGACAGGGAAACGGCAACGAAGCGGCGGCCAAAGCCGGGGCCGGCCAGGATCGCCTGGCCACCGGTTCGGGCCTGCCAAACTTGCAAAAAAGATTGCACGCCGTTGGCGGCCGCTGCTCGCTGCGCAGCGTGCCGGGAGAGGGAACACGCATCGAAATGACCATTCACCTGAACGGGGCTGCATCGCCAATTGTGGCGATGGGCCAAAATGGCAAAAGCGGGTAGGATTCCCATGGCATGAGTGTTTCTGTTTCCATCGTGGAGGATGACTTGGAGGTTCGCACCACCCTGGCGCATTTGATTGACAGTTCGCGCGGCTATCGCTGCGCCAGCCAGCACGCCAGCGGCGAGGAGGCCCTGGCGCAGATTCCCAAAATCATGCCCGATGTCGTGCTGATGGATATCAACCTGACCGGCCTCAACGGCGTGGAGTGTGTCCGCCGCCTGAAGCCTTTGGTCCCGAAGACCCAAATCATCATGTTGACAGTGTATCAAAACACCGAACACATTTTCAACGCCCTGGCGGCGGGGGCCACGGGCTTTTTGCTCAAGCAGACGCCGCCCGCGGAATTGCTGACCGCCATCGCCGACGTGCATGCAGGCGGCTCGCCCATGAGCAGCCATATTGCGCGCAAAATCGTGCAGTCGTTCCAAAAGCCGGCCGGGACGGCCCGCGAGCCGGTCGCCCTTTCGCCCCGCGAGTTGGAAGTGCTGGGTCTTTTGGCCAAGGGCTATTTGTACAAGGAAATTGCTGACATGCTTAAACTGACCTACGCCACGGTGCATACCCATATCCGGCATATCTACGAGAAGTTGCAAGTACGCTCGCGCACCGAAGCAGTGGCCATGCACTTAATCCAGGCCCGGCCCGCGCCCGTGGCCGCCGCCAAAGGCGGCAAATTCCATTTCCTTTAGCTGAATGTTAAAACATTTAGTCTGGTGGTGAGGTCCTGGATAGATGCGCATCGCGTGTTTCAACACATTGGAAATGGAGCCAGTTGCCGGATTTGGGCTGTTTTGCCGGTCTGACCCTCCATTCGGTAACTGCACCAAATGAAGAGGTTGCGAATAAAAATCGCACTGCATTTACGAGGGAAAGCATACCTTCAAGTCATGTAGAATTCAAGACAATTCTTTCACTATTTTTGGTAATCAGTCGTAACGCATTTGATGTCCAAAATGGTGTCCATTTTGGTGTCCATTCCCTTGGCCCGGCGCGGACAAAACACGGCTTTTAGGATGTGCATCAGTCGCTCTCAGCCTCCGCGACGGGTGGTGATTTTCTAGCGTCACTATCCGCCCTTGCGCTTCGTAACGCAATTCCATTTCCACGCGCCGTAACGTATTTCCCGCTCTGATGCAAGACCGCAGCTTTCAAGCCCACTGAGGCCGACAAATATACGCAGCTCCTGTAACTCCGGTTCTTGATTGATGATAACGGAACTTATGGCGTATACGCCACTAATCGAAACTCTCACGAAGCTCGTTGTCGCGCTGACCGGCTTCCTTAGCGTATTCCAGGCAGTTCGCTGCCGCAAACGATCGGCGGCACGGCCCTCGCCGCGTGTCGGAAAGGGAGTGAACCGTAAAAGCCAGCGCGAGCGGAAAAAGAGTCCATGAGGGCTTGGCCGTTGGCGCGGGCCTGGGCTGGCGTGAAGCCCAGCGCCGGGGTTTGGGGACGGCGCAAGTCCCCAACGGCAAGAAAGCGGCTGAACCGTTGCGATCCAGCCGCGCAAGTGTTTAGGGTCGGTCAATCATCATCCGGCAGTATGGCGGCAAACAAACCGGGTTGGGCGGCTTCGGCGGCACGGCGGGCACGGTCGGCCTCGTCGCGTTCGCGGGCGATGCGCTCGCCGTCCATGGTGGTGTCCTGAAACAGGTTGAAAGCCTGCGGCGTGAATCCAAATTCATGCTGCGGAATGGGCAAGCGGCGTTTGCTTCGCTTCATGGTGGATTCTCCCTCGGTTAATCTGCCGGGAAAAACGTGGGATATTTCTGGCGCGGGTCAATGCGGCTGCCGGTGCGAAACTCTCCGCATGGATGCTGCCAAAGCTGGCGCCTCCGGTTCCAATGAAAGCCAAGCTGCGCCAGTTGCGCCGTCACGTTGCGCGGCTGCTTTTGCTGGAACTGAATCCAAACCCATTTGCCAACGACCTCGCACAGTTCCCAAAAGCGCGGAGTTTCGTGATAGAGCATGTCCAAAACTTTCGCTGTGGAAAGTCCGCGATTGTAAAATCGCTGCCGGAAATCAATCTTCGGCAGTTGCTCTGAATTGCGCTGTGCGGTCCGGTTCAGGAGCCTTGAATCTGAATTTGTATTTGTTTTCATAATCTTTTTTTTGCTGCTGTGCGTTCTCGGCCTCTCGCCCTTCACGAAAAAGCCTGCCGAGCCATGCGGTCAGCGGGAGTAGTCTTCAGAGGGCACCGCGTCCGGCCCGTGGCTCGATCAGCAGGCTGGTGAGGGCGAGAGGCTGAGAACGCTGGCAAAAGGGATTTGAAAACATCACCAAACGGGGCGCGGGGACGCGAAATCTTGTCTCTCAGAGTGAAAGGCCCGGAGTGGAGCGGTCGCCCATATGCGTAGGCCCAGACGCACAGAGCGAGAGCAGCGAGACCGAGCATCGTAACCGGAGCAAATGGGCGAGTAAGCGGAACGGAGAGGCTTTCAGGCTGAGTGACAAGCTCGAATCGGGGGCGGCATGAGTGCGGCGGTTTTGCGGAGGCCCAGCCTCGCACGAAGGAGAAGCGTAGCCGGGAGCAAAAGCCGCCGTTCTCAGGACGCGGGGGAATGCCTGTCTCAGACGATCCGAGGCGGTGGAATGGAGCGCAATGGAAGAGCCGGTCGGTGGAGCGGTTCACTGGCGGCGCTGGAATGGAGCGGAGTGGAGACGGCTTGAATTGGCTGAGTCAGGCCCCAAACTGAGCCGATGTGTCGTTACAGAATTTGGAGGCCCAGGCTCGCAGGAACGAGAACCGTAGCCGGAGAATTCTGCGGCGACTCATCGGCGGAATGGATCGAAATGGATAGGAATAAGGGGTAGGGTGGCTCAACTGAAGCTACTATCTGTCGTGGGTTCACATTGGGAAAGGCGAAATAGGTTGCCGCACAGAATCGGCTGGTACCGGTAGATGTTAGTTAAATACGTGCTTTAGCCAGCTAACCAGAGTTGGAAGAATAAATGCACTAAGGACAAAACCCGGAATAGCAATGGTGATAAACCTTATCCACATTCTCCAACGTTTGACTTTTGCCGCGCCCTTGCCGATGCTGATATGCCCGGCGGGTTGCGGCGAAAGCGCGAGACATACACAGAAGCCAACAACGCAAGCTGGAAGCCACCAGGTGGCGATATGGATCGGTTGAGAACCTGCTGGCGGTCTCAGTTGTAACGTTAGCATCGTTTGGATCGCTTTGAATTGGTTTGTTGCGGAAACTCCTTGTCGTAAGATCTCGCGAGCTTCGGTTTCGCCTGTTGGAGGGGCGCTACTTATGAATGAGAAGTAAATGGAACTTCCAAACACAAATCCGAAGAGCCACAGAGTCCAGAGCATAGCCGATAACGGAAGCCAATTCCGTTGCCATTTCGACGGTTGGTTGTTGTCGATCCAGTTCTTGAGAGAGCCAAAGACATCTCTGGTTATGGGTAATTCCTCCGGATACGCATGCAAGGTAAGTTTCCGATCGTTGCCATCAAATAGCATACGAATAGTGACATCGCGGGATCGTAATTCCACGGTGAATCCAAACGCCTCCACATCGGCGACTGCAACATGTGTCGAAGCATCCTTGAATGAGTTGACTTTTAATTTCTTATTGCCGTTAAGAAACAACGTTAAATCGCGAGAAAAAGTCGAGTTGGTATAGTTTTGGCGAACATCATCCAGTATCTCTGCTTCTAGCGATAAAGCCTCCTTCCTTGTAGGTTCGGCAGTTTCCCTGTGCGGATGCAAGCGTTGTTTCAAGCGGGTTTGAACTTCGTGTTGGATGCGTTCCTCACGATAAGCAGAGAGTTGCTGCCACACGTCATCAATCGTCTTGTCCAAATCTGAAAGTTGGTTTGAGTCGATCAACCACGGGCCGCGAACAACGATGTCGGTGGAGTAATAGAAATCTGGCGTTCTGTTGTGTTGCATAATGTCAAAGCTTGTGTGGGCCTTCGCTAGTATCTACGCCAGTTTCATGCCTAGCTTCACCTCGTCCAGGATGTCGCGCACGGTCAGGGCGCGGATCGTTTTGCCGGTGCGTTTGAAAAACGCGCCGATTTCCGCGTAGGCGTCCTCGGTGAAGTCGAACGAGACAAAAAACCCGATGTCGCACTGCTCCCGCATCATTACGGCCTCGAAGGAGTCAATGTCGGGGCGGCCGGTCTTGTCCTTCTGCTTCACCTGAATCGGGTACCAGCGTTCTTTCAACGCGAGTTCATCTTCCTGTTTTTTGCGTGGTGTGGAGGTGGACGAAACGGGATAAATGCGACCATCCACGCCCATGTCACCGACTTGGACTTTATTCGGGATGCCGCCCAAGGCGATGACGGCCCAGTTCTCAAATTCAAATGGCGGAATGGCGCGCAACTTTTCCTCGGTCCACGGCAGGCCGCGCACGATGTAGCCGCGCCCGGCTTTCCAAAGCGGCTCGCTTTCCGGCAAGCCGCAAACGTCGCGCAGCCGTTTGGCCATGACGCGGCAGGCGGTGGGCGAGACATCAATGCCAATCCACTGGCGTTTCAAATTCTGCGCGGCCACCAGCGCGGTGCCGCAGCCACAAAAGGCATCCAGCACAATGTCGTTTGCGCTGCTGCTGACCTGGATTATTCGCTCAAGAAGCTTCAGAGGCTTTTGCGTCGGGTACCCGAGGCGTTCTCCGCCACTGCTGATGCCGCGAAGCATGTCAATGTCGTCCCACCAACTGCTCAAGGAAACGCCTTTGCTCTCGTCCAGGTAGCGTTTTTGGTAAACCATTCCTGTCTTGCTATAAACGAGTCGGCCTTCTTTCTCCAAACGCTCCATGTTCTCTATGCTGTAGCGCCATGCACGAGTGACGCCTTTCCACTCGTAAACGGGACAACCTTTCGCGGCACCGCCCGGCCCGGTTACGTCGGCTTTGTTGTAGCGTCGGCCTGTGCCTTCCTCGACGTGTTTATACCATGAATCAATTGTGGACTGCGGGAGTGGTGTGAATTGAGCATTGAACGTGTAGTTGTCGCTCCCGACGTAATAGAAAATGCTGTCGTGAACCCGCCCGAAGTGTTTTGCTCCCTGGCCAACATCACTTTTGGCGTCGCTGCGCTTCCAAACGATCTCGTTGACGAAATTATTTTCCCCGAAGATTTGGTCGAGCATGACCTTGACGTAGTGGCTGGCGTGCCAGTCGCAGTGGTAATAGAAGCTGCCGGTCTTTTTGAGGACGCGGGCGAGTTCTACGCAACGTGGGCGCATGAATTCAATGTAGGCTTGGGTGCTGGCGTGGCGGTCTTCAAAGGCCCGTTTTTCTTTCGTTTCACCCCAGAACACTTCGTAGTTGCGGTTCGAGTTGAATGGCGGGTCAATGTAGATGAGGTCAACGCAGGCGTCGGGCAGTTTTTTGAGTTGTTCCAGGTTGTCGCCGCAGTAAATGACGCGGGTATCCACCAGCGAGGAAGGGCGGCGCGAAACCGCCGGGAGTTTTGAGTCCGTGCCCTGCTGCGGCGCCGGTTCTGCGGCGGGGGATTTCTTAGCCATTTGTGGAAACTAAAATGGACAGAACGCCAGGTAAAGTGAAATTTGGAAGCCTGGCGCTGGATCGAATCCCTGCCGATGCGGCTTACGCAGCTTGAAGTTGGCGCATGAGCGTACCAGCCTCTTTGACCGGGTCCGCCCCACAGGCCCGGCACAACCAGAAGAACTCGACCATATCCAGGCGGCGTTCTCCCAATTCCAAACGCCCAACCAGGCTTCGTTCGCGGTCGAGTTTTCCGGCCAATTGTCGTTGCGTCAGTCCCGCTTTGGTGCGTAAGGTCAGGAGCGATTTGCGAACACATTCGCTCTGTCGGGAATAAATCGTTTTGTTCATGCCCGCATGTTGCGGGCGGTATTTGCTTGCTTCCAAAATGCGGGCAGGCGTAATTATGCCCGGTGAACGTGACGGAATTGCAGGAAGAAACGACGCTGGCAAAAGTGCGATTACACTGGGGAATCTTCATTCCTGTCCTGCTTTTCGCATTTTGCCCGGTCCTCGTATTGTTGCCCTTCATGTTCATGCTCCATGGATTGATTAGCGCCCTGGGCCAAATGGGAATGCCTGCCAATCCGCGCCTTAACCTGATCTGGCTGCCAGCTTTGGTGCCGTACTGCCTGGTTGTGCTGGGTCTGCTTGTGGGAACCTTGTTTTCATATTTGAAATCAGAAGTCACCTTGACGGATCGCCGGTTGGTTTTCCGCACTGGATTTTTGTCGAGGCGTTCCGGCGAATTGCCTTTGGAAAATGTGGAATCCATTTACATTTCTGAACCGCTTCTGGGGCGTCTTTGTGGTTACGGGACCGTGATGGTTACAACTGTCGGTGGAGCGGGTTTTCCGCTGTCGTTTATCGGCTCGCCGCAAAGCTTCCATGCCATACTCCAAAAGGCCGTTTTGGAGGCCAAAAACTCTATCAGAGGCAGGCCAAAGCCACCTGAATCTGGATGGCCGCCGCAAGATGATGACTCACGGTATAGGCCAAAACGGTAAATTAAAGCCGTAGAACGCGCGCTTGCTGCCGTTAGTTGCCCTCTGTTATCGTTCGCGGCATGCCGAAACGGGCAATACAGGACTTCATCTCGTACTGGTCTGCTGCCAGGCCATCTGAAAGGGCCAACTCGCGGCCATTCTGGAAGATATGAGGTACAAAGCCAAATCAGAGGAAGAAATAAAAGAGGAAGCTCGGCTGAAATTCCGGGAAATGATGTTTCGGATGAGTTTCTGTGAACGGGGACAATCCTTGGTGACTGAAATGCTTTGGGTTCTCAGGGGCCGTCAAAATCAGGCCGAACACCGCAAGAGCTTACCGGATTATTGCTACAACGTATTCGACTTGTTCAAGCGAACACTTTTCCAGATTTACCCAGAACTTTCGGAGGTCATCACCATCACGGATAAGGAGCTTGCAGCGAAAGGGAAGGGCATTGAGGATACCCAGCAATGTTTAAAGATAGGGTGGGAGCAACTTGGAATAGTGACCGGCATCGGAATTCGCGGTTTGCGGTTTATGGAGGTTGACGTTGAAAAACAACTGAAACAGGCGAGTCTTTTAGACCTGGACGACGAACAATGCGAAGACATGGCGAAATGGCTTTATGGCCCGGATTGGCTGGAGAAGAAAAGTGCCGAGATTCAGGCTCAAGAACCCGGCAAATCCGTGGAAGAAATAGTGGATGGAAAGATGAAGGCCCTGCGAGACAATATCAAAGGATCAATACCAAAGTGGAATGATTTCGCATATCAGTGGGGACCGGAGGCGATGGCGGGGTTAAATAAAGGCATATCCAAAGGCATAAGCGGTTTGGTGGATGAGAGAGGAGCATCAGTCGGAGAGGGCAAGCTGCAATTAATGGACACTTATGTTTTTGTTCTGATCGCGTGGCCGGAAATACAGGAAATGATGAGCGCCAATCCACCTAAAACCCGTAATAATTTATGGGAGTGGTTGGAACCGTTCAGTTATGCCAACTGGATTGAAATCAAGGACTTGGACCAGCTCAATCGTTTGTGTGATTCCATCAAATTGAAGCTCAAAAAGCCTGGTGCTCCACACAAGGTCAAATAATTACCCGGTCACATTTTTTCTCACCAGATAGTTGTTCCGCATACTCCATGCTAAAACGGGAGCATGGATATTTTAGAAGTTCGAAGAACTGCGGCAACTCCGAGACTCGCGTTAAAGCGGATCGAAAGGGCTGAGGCCATCGGCCAAGGCCCCGCTGCGTCCATTGACCTACTACCCAAAGAGGTTCCATTTCCCGACGCGCATCCGTCCGCGTCTGCGAATCAATTAACCCGGCGGAAAACGACAAAAGAAGAAAAGGTAAATCAAAATGATTGCAACATTCCAAGTTCATAAACAAACGTATGGCCGTTGGCCGGCCAAGAACGGCAAGCCCGCCGGTGAATCCTTCGACCTGGACCTCATTGACATGAGTGTACCGGCCGAACACGCGTACCGGGGCACATTGCCCTATCGCCTGTCGCCAGAGGAGAAAGACAAATACTGGGGCAAGGTTGAACGCAAAAACATCCAGGTGGCCGTCCATGAAATCCAGACCACCCAACGCGGCCCCGTACTTCGTGGTGCCATCATGTCGGTCAACGAGAAATAGACCATGCAAACGTTTCCGCTGGACAGCTACGCATTTTCACTGGCACGCGTTCGTTGGGATGTTTTTGGCACCCTGACCTTTAGGTCTGTGCCGTCCCCGAAGAAGGCGTATGGCCGGGCTTGGGCGCTGATGCGCCTGGCGGCGGAGCTGGTCCAGCGGCCCTATTCCCAGCTCCTGATTGCGTTGCGCGCGGAGCTTGGGGAGATGACGGGACGTTTCCACTTTCACTTTCTTTTGGGTGGAACACAAACGCGCAACGAAATCACGCTGGCGCATCAACTTGAACATCGGTGGTTCGGATTGTTCGGGCAGGGTGCGATCAGCAAGTGCCGGCCATACGACCGCTCCCGCGCTGGGGTGGCCTACCTTACGAAGTGCCTGAGCAAAGGAGCTTGGGGCGCGAACGTTTACGAGTTGAGAAAGTTCAACTTGGCCGACACGGTGACGCTGTCCCGATCTGTGTTCCGCGTGATTCGGAGCTTGGATCGTATGGGGACCGACGCCACAGCGCGCACATGTGAAAAAGACGGGCTTTCGATGAGGGAGCAACCGGCAGCGCAGGCTTAGACCAGCCTCCCATGTGCTATGCCGCAAGGCCGGTGCATGGATTACGGGGCCGTAAACGCGATTATCTAGCCGGTTAACACGCGGTCCTACTGCCGCGCATGTGAAAGGGGTTCAAGGGCCCCAGGGGACGGGCGGAGCGGCGCGCCAGCGCCGCCCGCCCGCCCCCTGGGTGACTTGAAGATGAATTCTGTACAAGGTTGGACGTGGTGATTGGCGGCCAGGGTCGGCGTGACCGGCCCCGGTCCTGGCAAAGGCAGTGTCGTATGAAAGAAGAGCAGCATCAATTTCTAGCCTTGGTTGGGCGGGCCCCGGCCCGGCTCACCGTGGAACAAGCGGCGTGGGTGCTTGGCTGCCAGCCGCATGACGTGCCAATCCTCATTGCATCACGTCTGCTCAAGCCCCTCGGAAACCCGCCGCAAAACGGCATCAAGTACTTTGCCACGGCAGAGGTCACGGAAATGGCCAAAGACCGGGGTTGGCTGGCAAAAATGACACAGGCGATCAGCCAGCATTGGCACAAAAGAAATGTGCGGCAGAGAAGCCACCGTGGGAATGGCGAACAGAACGATCTGAACGTGGGTTCAGAAGAGCTACATGAGGTGCAATGATTTGCGAGGCTGCCTTAAACACCTGCGTTGAACGGACAATTCGGGGGTCTTTATGAATTTTTCAAATTGCATTTTTAACTTGCATTTTTGCGTCCTGGGACCAGGATTCCGTATGTGAAAGGTCGTCTGCCAGTTTGCGGCGGTGCGGAGCTGGGGATGGCGGCGTTCGACAGGGGAGATCGCTTGTGAACGCAACGTCGCCCACTCGTCTGCCGCCCGCATGGGCGCGTCCAACGGCCCCACTTTTCGTCCATCTGTCCATAACGAAGGGGTGCAATTGGAATTGCCCTTGGTGTGTGATAAGAAACAACGATGGACCCCACGGTAATTTCGACAAGATCGAGGCCATTGTAATTCAGTTGGGTAAGGCGAAAGTCTTCGATGTTACGTTATATGGTGGCGAACCACTACGGCATCCTGATGCTCTTCGTGTTGGGCGGCTGATTTCTGAGCAAGGCATGCGCTCGGGATTTGTATCTAACGGCGACGTGGATGTTGATGCGACGAAGGTCGCCGAGGTTTTCCCGCAGGGAGCGGTTTCCATTCATGGTCCAGCCGCGATACATGACAATTTGGTGAAAAGCGTTGGGTCGTTCGGGAGGTCGAGCGAGTTCCTGAAACAGTACCTGCGGGCCGGAGGAAGGGCCAGTTTGTGCGTCACTGTGGGCAGACGAAACCTCAATAGCGTTGTCTCGTTCTTTGACTACGTCTGTAATAACCTGCCGGTCGTTTCGGTTGTGGTAAATCCGGTAATTCCATTGCCCGGTGCGGGCGACACACTGGATGGCGGTGACCTTGAAGCTCTAGGGGGAATATTAGCCAGCAGCGAGGAAAAATTAGAACATTCAGGCATCTCTCTGGCGATTGGGGCAAGCGTCCCCTTTTGCGCGCTTCCTCCAGAAGCTGCGCATCTTGGTGGCAATTGCCACGCGGGTACATTGTTCGCTGTCGTAGATTACACGGGTGATGTATACGTCTGCCCTGACCGGGAAAAGGTGATTGGAAACGTTCTTGATGGGGAACTGACGAAATTATGGACTGATCATTCGGAGTTTGATCTGCAGGCGTCCGCATCCTTTGCAAGTCCGTGTTGTAAAGATTGCGTCGCCTACACATGGTGTGTAGGCGGCTGCACAAGCACGCGCCCAGGGCCGGCTCCTACCACGGACAAGCGATGCAAAGGTCCCGCTGCGGCCATGAGAAACTTCGAGTTTATTGTTAAGACCAGGGATGGGCGTCAAATCTCCAAGGAGGTGGCTGATGGGATAATCTCACTTGTCCCGGCAGCGAGAATTCGTGAAGAACCGTTCGGCATGTTCGTGCTTACGCCACAGGGTGAACCATTTGCGCTGGACCAGCTTGGAGGTCGGCTCGTCAGATCAATTATGAAAGAAAAGGAAGTTACTCTCTCTCGCCTTGCGGAAGTTGGAAGCTTGGATGAGAAGGAAGCAGGCAAGTTCGTCTTGCAGGGTGTCAAACTTGGTATTATAAAATCACGTGAGAAAGGAAATGATGACTTATGAACAAGGCACGATTCTTCGAGGCAGGTGTGTTTCAGGTCGTTGCGACTGACCCTGATAAGGGCAGAAACAATGCACACAACCACACCCACGGGCCATGTCCTTGCAAACGACGGCTGCGGATTACCCGCGACTCCGTAACAATGGCAGTCATGGCAGAAAAAACTGGCAAAAGCTGATGAGCCGATAGCGGCATAAAATGCCGCGTGCAGAGGGCCGTTTGTAGAGCCCGCTTCAGAGCGTTAAGCTCTGGAAAGGGAGGGTTATAACTATTGGTTCACAGCGACGGGCAGTGGGACGATTTTCTTTTCGTAGTCTTCCAATGAGGGAACGATGACCTTTGCCTTTTTGGAATATGCCCGCGCAAACGCCTTGGAACTGTGCCCAAGGGCCTGTTGGGCGAACCGTTCGGGCATTCCGACCGTCTTGGCTCGTTCTGCCCAGGCGTAGCGGTAGCTGTGCATGGATATGCCGGTAATTCCCACTGTCTTGAGCCGTTTGATAAACATCTTGGCGCGATGGTTTTCTTTGATCCGTGCCATGCGCGGAAACAATGGGCCAGATTTGGGAAGCGTCTGCAAGAGCGAAGCGGCCTCCGCGCCAAAGGTGATGATTACGGGCACGTCGGTTTTGCTTCGCCGATAGGAAATGGTTCGGTCGTTCCAATCAATGTCCTCGGCGGTCAATTCCGCAATGTCTGTCTGCGAGCCGCCAAGGTGCCACAAGAATTGATAATACGCCCGGATTTCGGGATTGTGCTCGCGCTCGATAATTGTCTGGTGTTCTTCAAATGTAATCGCCCGACGTTCCTTGTGCTGCACGGCGGGCCAGCGGCGTTTCGGCAACACCGGCCACGGAAGCCAGTGCATCCCGGTCGCGTAGTTGTGAAGTCGGCGCAAAAACATGTTGGTGGAAATCGTGCCGGCGTTCAGCACCTGCAAAAACTGCTCTGAGGTCGTTTCGATCAATTTGCAGTGGCGAATGAGATCAAATGCCTTATCTCGCATGGCCGATGTCCACCGCGACTGCGTCGCGCCGGTTTTGAGCGGAACCATTGCGTCCATGACATTTTGCCATGTGCGGGTGGCCAGGGCCGGGTCGCTGTGCTGCAAATAGACCTGCGCGATTTGCAGGTTCATTGCCACATGGCGGACTGCTTCATTTCGGGCGTCAACGAGGCGCTGGGCTTCGTTGGCGTCATTGATTCCCAGGCTCTCCCGCTTTTTGGTGTGGGTGTCGAAACAGTAATAAGCATCGCGGTTTCCGCGATAGATTAGGCGATAGCGCTTCATAACGTTTAATCGTAATGAAGTGCGAGGCTTTCGCGTTAGCGGCTAGTGGTGTAACCCTGACAACATTCTGGCAGGATTCTGGCATCTTTGCCAAGTTGGTGTCCATTTTGGTGTCCACCGCCGCTCTTACCTCTTCAACCCATTGTGTTTCAACACATTGGAAATGGAGCCAGTTGCCGGACTTGAACCGGCGACCCATGCTTTACGAAAGCATTGCTCTACCAACTGAGCTAAACTGGCCTCAAAGGCATGACAAATTAGTTTCACGCGCCGCTTGTGGCAAGTCAATTTGTTGGCAGACAAACGCGCGACAAGCGTTGACAACCGGCCGCTCTGGCTTATGCTGGAAGTGGACTAAATTTGTCCGATATGGATTCTACTACTGATACAATTGAGAGTTTTGTCAATTCGGAGTACAAATACGGCTTCGTCAGCGACATCGAAACCGATTCTTTTGCGCCCGGATTGAATGAGGACGTCGTGCGCCGGATTTGGGAGAAAAAACGGGAGCCGGACTTCATGCTGGACTGGCGTTTGAAGGCCTTTCGCCATTGGCTGACCATGACGGAGCCGCATTGGCCCAATCTCCATTACCCGCCCATTGATTATCAGGCCTATATCTATTATGCCGCCGCCAAACCCAGAAAACAACTGGGGAGCCTGGACGAAGTGGACCCGGAATTGCGGAAGACCTTCGATAAATTGGGCATCTCGTTGGATGAACAGAAACGCCTCTCCGGCGTGGCTGTGGATGCCATTCTGGATAGCGCTTCGGTGGCCACGACTTTCAAGGAGGAGTTGGGGAGGCAGGGCATTATTTTTTGCTCGTTCAATGAGGCGGTGAAAGATCATCCCGAACTGGTCAGGAAATACCTGGGAACGGTCGTGCCGGCGAACGACAACTTTTTTGCGGCGCTCAACTCGGCGGTCTTCAGTGACGGCTCGTTCTGCTACATCCCCAAAGGGGTGCGCTGCCCGATGGAGCTTTCGACCTATTTCCGCATCAACACCGCGGGCGCCGGGCAATTCGAGCGCACGCTCCTCGTCGCCGACGAAGGCAGTTCGGTCAGTTATTTGGAAGGCTGCACGGCCCCGATGCGCGACACCAATCAATTGCACGCCGCCGTCGTGGAGTTGATTGCGCTGGAGGGCGCCGCCATCAAGTATTCCACCGTGCAAAATTGGTACCCGGGCGACAAGGAAGGCAAGGGCGGCATTTACAACTTTGTGACCAAGCGCGGCAAATGCGCCGGGCGCAATTCCAAGATTTCCTGGACGCAGGTGGAAACCGGTTCGGCCATCACCTGGAAATATCCCAGCGTGATGTTGCTCGGGGACAATTCGGTCGGGGAATTTTATTCGGTGGCCCTGACCAACCATCGCCAGCAGGCGGACACAGGAACCAAGATGGTTCACGCCGGCAAAAACACCTCCAGCACCATCGTTTCCAAAGGCATCTCGGCCGGGCGGGGCAACAACAGCTATCGCGGCCAGGTGAAGATTCTCAAAAGCGCCGCCAACGCCCGCAATTACTCGCAGTGCGATTCATTGCTGCTCGGCGACCGCTGTGGCGCCCATACTTTTCCTTACATCGAAGTGCGCAACAGCACCGCAAAAGTCGAACACGAGGCCTCGACCTCAAAAATCGGCGAAGATCAAATCTTCTATTGCAATCAGCGCGGCATTGCGACGCAGGACGCCATTAATATGATTGTCAACGGCTATTGCAAGGAAGTATTCAAGCACCTGCCGATGGAATTTGCCGTGGAAGCCCAAAAACTGCTTGGGGTAAGCCTCGAAGGAAGCGTCGGTTGAAGCGGCGCGGACGAACAACAAACGGCGGACCATTCGGATTAAGATTAAGATTAAGATTAGGATTAAACACAGAAAGAGACATGCTGGAAATTTGTAATTTATGCGCGGGTGTGGAGGGCAATCCCATTTTAAAGAACCTCAATTTGCAGGTCAACGCCGGGGAGGTCCATGCCATCATGGGCCCCAATGGCAGCGGCAAGAGCACCCTGGCCCAGGTGCTGGCCGGCCGCAGCGATTATGAAGTTACGGGCGGCACGGTGCTCTTCAATGGCGCCGACCTCCTGGAAATGAAGCCGGAAGACCGGGCGCGGGCCGGCCTGTTCCTGGCCTTCCAATACCCGGTGGAAATCCCCGGCGTCAACAGCACCTCTTTTTTGAAGGCCGCGCTCAACGAATGCCGCAAGGCGCGCGGCCAGGAGGAGCTGGACGCGGTGGAGTTTCTCGCCCTTGTAAAGAAGAAAACCAAACTGCTCGAACTGGACCCGGCGCTCCTCAGCCGGTCGGTCAACGAAGGCTTCTCCGGCGGGGAAAAAAAACGCAATGAGATTTTTCAAATGGCCGTGCTGGAACCCAGGCTCGCCATCCTGGATGAAACCGATTCCGGCCTGGATATTGACGCGTTGAAAATCGTGGCGGGCGGAGTCAACAAATTGCGGCGGCCGGACAACGCCACCCTGGTCATCACGCACTACCAGCGCCTGTTGAATTACATCGTGCCGGACATTGTGCATGTCCTGATGCAGGGGCGCATCGTCAGGACGGGCGGCAAGGAACTGGCCCTGGAATTGGAAGCGCGCGGTTACGATTGGCTGCTGGAAACCGCCGCCTCGAACGCCAACCCATGATTGACACTTTGAAACAACCCAAAGCAAGCCCGGCCCCGGAACCCGCCGCCATCATTCCCTCTGATTCGGACCAGCAGCGGGTGCAGGTTGTGCTTGACGCCTTTGCCAACGCGGATGCGGACGGCTTTCCGCCCTGGTTGCGGACGATTCGCGGCGCGGCGCGGGCGCAAGCGGGCCGGATTGGTTTTCCCACGACGCGGCAGGAAGAGTGGAAATTCACGAACATGGCCCCGGTGTTGCAACTGCCGCTCCATCCCGCCGAAAAGGGGAGTGCGAAGATTACCCGCCAGGACATCGCGCGGTTTTCTTTCGGACTGGACGCCCACCGGCTGGTATTTGTAGATGGACATTTTTGCGCGAACCTTTGCTCGCTGCCCGATGAAGACAATGATCTGCAATTGGGAAATTTGCTGGGGCAATTGGCGGGCGACTCCCCCGATGTGGAAAAGAACCTGGCCCGGCACGCCGATTCCAACGCGAATTTTTTCACCGCCCTCAACACCGCCTTTTTTCAGGATGGCGCCTTTGTCTCCATTGCGGCGGGCAAAACAGCCGCCAAGCCGGTTCATCTGCTCTTCATCGGCGCCTCGGAGCAGCCCGGGGCAACCGCCCTGTCGCGCAACCTGATCCTGGCCCAACGCGGCGCCCGGCTCAAAGTCATCGAATCCCATGTCAGCCTTTCGGACGCGGCGCGGCTCACCAACACAGTGACGGAATTGGTGCTCGGCCCCGGGGCCGACGTGGAACATTGCAAGGTGCAGCAGGAAAGCGGGCGCGCCTTTCACATCGCCTCCATTCAAGCCGTGCAGGCCGGGGACAGCCGCTGGATCTCCCATTCCATCGCCACCGGCTCGCGCTTGGCCCGGAACCAGATACAAACGCTTCTCAACGCCGGGGGAGCCGCCGCCGTTCTCAACGGCCTCTATTTGGGCGATGCCGAACAATTGATCGACCATCACACCGTGGTGGATCACGCCAGGGCCCATTGCGAAAGCCACGAATTTTATCACGGCATCCTGGCCGACCGCGCCCACGGCGTCTTCAACGGAAAAATTTTTGTCCGGCAGGACGCGCAAAAAACCAACGCCAAACAGACCAACCGCAATTTGCTCTTGTCCGACAACGCGGTGATTGACACCAAGCCGCAATTGGAGATTTTTGCCGACGACGTCAAATGCACCCACGGGGCGGCCATCGGGCAATTGAGTGACGAGGCGGCTTTTTACCTGCGCTCGCGCGGCATTGGCGCCGAGCAGGCCCGGCGGATGTTGATTCAGGCCTTTGCCAGTGACGTCATAGAACGCATCGGCATCGAGCCGGTGCGGACGCGCCTGGAGCAGATGCTCGCGGAAAGGTTCGATCCGGCCAAAGAATAGGGGCGCATTGCAACAGGACGCTTTATGTTTGACGAATTGAGCGAACTTTATCAGCAGGTGATCCTGGATCACAGCCGCAAGCCGCGCCATTTCCACGCCTTGCCGGGCGCCAACCGCAGCGCGGAAGGGAAAAATCCCTTCTGCGGCGATCATTTTACCGTCTTCCTCAAGCTGGAGGGCGGCGTCATCCAGGACATCAGCTTTCAAGGTTCGGGGTGCGCCATTTCCAAGGCCTCCGCCTCCATGATGACCGATCTGCTCAAAGGCAAATCCGTGGCTGAGGCGGAAAAACTATTCGGGCAATTTCAAGAAATGGTGATGACAGGCCCCGCCGACGAGGAGGCGATGGGCAAACTGTGCGCCTTCGCCGGCGTGCGCCGCTTCCCCATGCGCGTCAAATGCGCCCTGTTACCCTGGCACGCCATGATGGCCGGATTGAAGGGCCAGGCCGTCGTTTCGACAGAGGAAAAGTAAACGCATGAACGATGAAATCCTGTTAAAGCGCAACTGCGAAGCCGTGCTCATCCCCGCCGGCACGAAGGTGACGCTGCAAGCCGGGGAACCGGTCCTCATCACCCAGGCCCTGGGTGGCAGTTACACCGTGATCATCAACGGCAACCTGGCCCGCATTGAAGCCCGTGACGCCGATGCCCTCGGACAGTCCCCCGCGCCCCTCACCCCGTCCACCCCGTCTGACCCGTCCGACCCGTCCGACTCGTCCGACTCAAAAGTAACCGAGCAACAAGTTTATGCGCAATTGCGCACCTGTTACGATCCGGAGATACCGGTCAACATCGTGGACTTGGGTCTGATCTATGATCTGCAAATCCTGCCGTTGCCCGCCGGCGGCAATCGCGTCGAAGTCAAGATGACTTTGACCGCGCCCGGCTGCGGTATGGGGCCGATCTTGCAACAGGACGTCGAGGCCAGGGTGGCCGGCATTCCCGGCGTGAAGGAAGCGGCGGTTTTCCTCGTTTGGGACCCGCCTTGGAGCCGGGACATGCTCTCCGAAGCCGCCAAACTTGAACTGGGGATGATGTGACTACGCCCCCCTCAGTTCAGCCCGCCATTTTCAACATGGAATCCTTGCGCAAGGAT
>Ga0326728_10005546_pt1 | contig 35189 bp, 35 predicted proteins | sample MB3enrmetagenome_FD_207602 | JGI IMG/M metagenome (GOLD analysis project Ga0326728, IMG submission 207602) | Lab enriched peat soil microbial communities from McLean, Ithaca, NY, United States - MB31MN | ecosystem: Environmental > Terrestrial > Soil > Wetlands > Peat | place: USA: New York...
ATTGATAATCCACCAAGACGTTGCGGCTAGCTCGTAACGTCAAGAGATCCTGACGGGCTGGCTCGCGAACCGTCTGCCGACCGTGGTCTGGCTTATTAACGAGGCGCCAACCCGCAGGATCTCGCCGCGGTGTGGCTCATAAGAGGCGCGACGCCGGATCATCTGGAATCAGACGTGCCCACCGCGGTCCTTATCTCGACGGCGAAAGGAGAGAGGACGGTGGCTGTGATCATCGGCGTTGACCCACACAAGGGCTCGCACACGGCGGTGGCGGTGGACGAGAAGGAGCAACAGAAGGGCGAGCTTCGGGTGCGCACCGGCGCCGACCAGCTCGAGCGCCTACTGGCGTTCGGCGCCACGTTCGGCCAGCGCACCTGGGCGATCGAGAACGCGAGTGGCCTCGGCTACCTCCTCGCTCAGCAGCTTGTCGCCGCCGGCGAGGCGGTGGTTGACGTGCCGCCAAAGCTGGCGGCGCGGGTGCGGCTACTGAACACGGGCAGCAACGACAAGAACGACCCCAACGATGCCTACTCAGTCGCCGTCGCCGCCCTGAGGTCATCGAAGCTGGCGCGCGTGCAGCGCGAGGACCATGCGATGGTCGCCAAGCTCTGGGCAAAGCGCCACAAGGAGCTCAGCCGGGCGCGCAACAAGGTGGCCTGTCGCCTGCACGCTCGGCTCTGCGAGCTCGTTCCCGGCGGCTACGCCGGCGAGATTTACGTCAACGTCGTCGCCCGCTTGCTAGAGGACTTCGTGCCGGAGGGCGCGGTCCAGGCTGCCCGTCATGACCTCGCCCGCGAGCTGCTCGAGGACTTACGCCGCTTCGACGAGCAGCTGCGCGCCTCGAAAAGACGCCTTGCCGCCGTCGTCCAGGCCTCCGGGTCGAGCTTGACGAACCTCTTCGGTGTGGGACCGGTCAACGCCGCCCTCATCATTGGCTACACGGCCGGCGTGGGACGCTTCGCCACCCGTGACCGCTTCGCCGCCTACACCGGCACCGCCCCGATCGAGGTGTCCTCAGGCAACCACGAGACACATCGGCTGTCGCTTCGCGGCAATCGTCAGCTCAACCACGCCATCCACATGGTGGCGGTCACGCAACTGCGCTTCCCTGGGACCGAGGGCCGGCTCTACTACGAGCGCAAGCTCGCCGAAGGAAAGACCGGCAAGGAGGCGATCCGCGCACTCAAGCGACGGCTGAGCGACAGGATCTACGCCACCCTCGTCAAGGATGCCCGCCGCACAGAGGCCGAGATGAACAGAGGCCTGGGAGGGCAATCGGGGAACGACTCTGTCTCCAGCGCGGCCGGCTCACACCCCGAGGACCGGCTCTTCGAACGAGCCACTCCCAGGCCCGTCAAGAGCCTACGGCGATCCGCCAAGCCCGGCGCCAGCCGTGCCTCCGGGCCGCGCAGACGGGTCAAAAGTGCCTCTTGACAACAAAGAGGCCTCGATCGGGGCATCGCTCGTTGGCCGATCGTGGGGAAGGTACTTGAGGGAAGCGACGAACCCGATCGTGCCGAGGACGATGTTGATGAGGAATATCGGTCGCCAGGGCAAGCCCAGGATGTTTGCATCGATGATGAACCCTGCCGCGATCGGCCCGAGAACTGCCGACATGCCCATCACGGGGCCGAACGCGCTCACGGCTTTGGGAAACTGAGCCCGGGAGAAGTTGGCCGTAAGGATGCTGATGCCCTGGGGGATCAAGAGGGCGCCGAAGCTGCCCTGGACGAGCCGGGCCCCGATCAGCATCGCCGGACTGACCGAGAGCCGCAGACCAGCGAGGCGCTGACGAAGCCGGCGATGCCGATCAGGAACATCCGCCGCTTGCCGTAGCGGTCGCCCAGCCGGCCGCCCACCACGAGGAGGACGCCCATCGCGAGGGCGTAGCCGGAGCCCAGCCATTTGATGAGCGACTCACCGCCACCGAGGCTCCGTTCGATCGTCGGGGCGGCGATGTTGGTGATGGTGCTGTCCATGAGGTCGAGTACATCGGCGATGACCACGATGGCAAGGAGGATCCGCAGTCGGGTCGGAAGCGGTCCCGGGTCTCCTTGGTCGTGTGCGGGCGCGGCAACAGGCTCTTCTTGAGCGACGGTTGTTTGCGCGTCCTCATTCGTCTTCACTAGTCGACCTCCGCTCTCCGCAGGTGGGCGTCGGGCACCGCCCCAATGCGGTCGGCAGCGAGGCCCGCGAGGATGGCGTCAATACCCCAGCGGAACCGCTCCTCGGGTGTCCCGGAGAGCATCGTCTCCCTCAGCATGTACAGCCGTGGATGACTCTTCGCGGAGACCTCGGACAGAGCGAGTGCCATGTCCGAATCGTCCTCAAAGGTGCCTGGCTGCTCCTCTCTCGTGCTGTGCTCGGCCGCCGTAGACGTGGCGTAGAGAAGGAGCAGGTCCACGCCCCAAGCCGCTGCGCCAGGTTGGATGCCACCTTCGTCTAGCAGTGTGAGGAGCACCTCGAACAGCCGCAGGCTGTTGGGCCCAGTCGATCGGGTGAAGACGCTGAGCCTCGCCACGCTGGGGAACTCGAACAACACCTGCACGTAGGAGGCAAGGACCGACGCCAGCCGGTCCTCCCATGGTCCGCCGGATCTCTTCGGCAAGAGCCGGACCTCCCCGAGCAACTCGTCCAAGACGGCGGCGTAGAAGTGCTCGGTGTTCCGGAAGTACACGTACAGTGACGCCGGTCCGGTATCAAGGGCGGCGGCCAAACGACGCATCGTGAGCCGCTCCAGTCCCTCGCTGCGTAGCAGGCCTACCGCCGTCGAAACGATGACCTCCCTGCTCAGAGGCGGTTTGGCGGGACGGTCACGACGACTAATCGGTTGGGTTGGTGATACCTTCATGAACCCAGGTTAACGAACATGTTCGTGACGGTCATATTCGTTACGAGCATGTTCGTAGACTGTTGTAGCAACCTCGCTCTAGGCCCGACTCTCGATCGTCGCGGCCCACGACTCAAGCATGGCAAGCTCCCGGGCTTGCGTTCTCAGATGCAGCACGCGAGCTCACGGCATCGCGAAATCTCGACCATGGCGCGCCGGAGCCAGCATGGCGGAGGTGCCGGACGGCCAGATAGGCGGCCTGACCAGGGAAAAGACTCAGCACCCCCAACGGGATTCGAACCCGTGTTTCCGCCTTGAAAGGGCGATGTCCTGGGCCGCTGGACGATGGGGGCTCGAACCGAAGGGCGAAGTCGCGACAAGGGTGAAACAGGAAAATATCAGCCGCCGGCCTCCGCGCCAGCGGTGCCTTCGTCTGCAACCAGCCATTCGCTGCCGCGGGGAGTATCGCGCACTTCGATCCCGGCGTTGGCGAGGCGCTTCCGAACGAGGTCGGCCTCTTCGTAGCGGCCGTCTCGTCTCGCCGCGTCCCGGAGCTCGAGGAGCGCCTCGACGAACGGCCCGACGACCTCGCGGGGATCGCGGGCACCGGTCTCGGAAAGGCGGCCGAGTTCGAGGATGAGCGAGCGCAAGCTGGCATGGGCACGATCGAGCTCGTCTCCGGCAGGGATGTCCGTCGACCAGTCCGTGACGTCGTGCTCGAGATCGAGCACCGTGCTCGCGGCATGTGCCATGTCACGCTTCGCCACTGCCGCGGCGAACTCCGCCTCACGCTCGCGCACTATGTCCACCAGTGGTGACGTGGCTGGAGGTCGGTTGCCACCCGAGGGCTGCGAGCCGCCGGGGGGGACGAGAAGGTCCGGTGATGGGGCGCGGGCGTGCTCGCTGGTGACGCCGCGGGCGAGCGCCTCGGCCGTCTCGAGTATCCGGCCGATCTCGAGAGTTTCCCCGCTCGGGAAGGTCGCGGAACGGCCGGCGGCTCGCACTGTGAGGACTCCGCGCCCCTCTACCGACACGGTGCCGGCATCGAGATCGAAGGTGCAGGCGGTGTGCTCGTCGACTCCGAGCACGAAGGCCCCGTCCGGCAATTGCCTCTCCATCATCGACAGGCGGCGCTCGCCCAGGTAGCAGAAACGGGTGTCGTGTGTCCCACCCTCGCTGTTGTCGTAGTGGGGGATGACCGCGGCCCGGATCCCCGCCGCCGACGCGACGTCGAGGCCTTCGAGCCAGTGAGGCTCCTGACCACACTTGTAGATCTCGTACACGGGGACGGTCGCCACGCCGAGGGTGAGCGCGGCGGCGCTCGCGAAGACGACGCATCCACCACGGAGAAGCTTCTCGACGAGCAGGCCGGGAACCACCGTCCCCTTCCACTTCCGCAACGCGTAGCTGGGGCTCCCCGGTCCGGCAAAGACATAGCGCGCGTCCCTCACCGTCGCCACGAGCCTCTCGTCAGCGAATGGCGCAGGCTCAGTCTCGCCCTCGCCGCCCGTCGCCATGCCCGTGACGGCGATCGGAGTCCGCAGGCTGTCGCGGAAGTAGGTCACGGCACGACCGGCGATCTCCCGCGCGTTCTCCTGGAAGCCGAACGGGGTGTCGAGGAGGACCGCCGGCACGGGCGGGGGGCCCATCTTGTCGAGCAGCTGGCGATGGACCTTCACCATCGTCGGCGCCGTCTCCCCCGACCCCATGATCGCGAGCAGGCGGGGCATGGCCGCAGGGGCGCTCACTGCTCTCGCGGCTGTGGGGTGCCGTCCCATCGCAATCCGCCCGGCGGTTCGCCCCAATGGTCCTCCGGGACGAGGTCGTCGGCGCCCGGCACGGGGTCGGGCAGCGTTCCCTCGAGGACGTCGATGAGCTCGCTTTGCAGACCGCCGAGGTACAGGTAGGCGATCCACTCGGCCGGATGCGAACGGGCGGACGGTGGCTCGGTCTCGTCCTCGCTCGCCCCGAGCATCGATCCGAGGGACAGCCGAAGGTCGTTCAGGGCGGCGAGCCAGGCGGCGATCTGATCGTCGTCGAGCCGGGTCTCCTTCGCTGTGGCCGACATCGTCTCGAGGGACTCACGGTGGTGCTCGAGGAGATCTTCACGGGTCATCGCGACAAAGGAACGCTCGGCGTCAGGGTCGGTCGTATAGGCGGGCGGTAGCAGGCGACGCAGGGGATCGGGCAGGTCGCCCGGGGCCTTGTCGCCGACGTCTTCGAGCAAGGAGACGAGTCTGAGGGGCAGCACCTCGAGCAGCGCACGTTCCTCGGCTCCGAGTCGCACTTCGTAACCCCCGTCGCGGGCGGGGCGGATCCGCCGGCGGAAGCTCACTCGCTGTGCTCCATCGTCGCCCAGAGCCCGTGCTGGTGCAGCCGGGCGACATCGAGCTCGGCGCGCTCTTTGGGCCCGCTGGAAACGACCGCGCGACCTTTGTAGTGGACGTCGAGCATGAGCTTGTGGGCCTTGGGACGGGAGTAACCGAACAGCTTCTGGAAGACGTAGGTCACATAGCTCATGAGGTTGATCGGGTCGTTCCACACGATCACGAGCCAAGGCAGCGCCGGCACGGCAGTTTCGTGTGTTTCGGGGCGCTCGACTTCCGTCGGGGCCGTCGAACCGGACGAGATGGCAGTCATGGCCCGCTCAGGTTCCGGTCGCGACCGCACCAGCGGCCTGGGTCGCAGCGGTGAAACCCGTCCCTTGGACCGGATGCCGATGCAATGACAGATAGAAACCGATCCCCGTGATCCAAAGCATGGTCACCCCTGCCAGGTGGAATTCCACCACCCAGGCGGCGTCGTGCAGAAAGTACTGCAGATAGCCGAGCGCTCCCTGCAAGACCATCACCTCCAGGAGGAGACGCCCGCCTCGCAACACGACCTCGGGTGCTCTGGCCTGGTGGAACGCGAATTGTGACGCGAGCGTCAGTCCGATGAGGAACAAAGCCACGGTGGAGTGGGCTTCGGCGATGTCCCGGAACGCGATCGGTACCCGCTTGGCGCCGGGACCACCCGCATGGGGACCCGCACCTGTGACCATCGTGCCGACGACGGTGACCAGTGCGAGGGTGCACAGCTGCAGCCGCGCCAGACGAACCAGGTCGCGCCCAACGACGGGCTCGGCGCGAGTTGGGCGGCTGCCGGACAGGTGGTAGAGCACGAGCGCGTCGGCCAGGATCACGATCGTCAGCAAGAAGTGGACAGCGACGAGGTAGGGATTGAGCTTGAAGAGCACGACGAGGCCACCGAGCACAATCTGAGCCACGATGCCGGCGACGAGGCCCGCCCCGAGAAGGGTCAGGTCCCGCCGAGGGGGAGTTCGCAGCGCCGTCACAGCGAGCGCGGCGACCGAAAGCACCGTCACTGCCGCGCTCACGAGCCGGTTGGTGAACTCGACGACCGGATGGAATGAGTAGACCGCTGTCAGGTGATGCTGGTAGCACGAGGGCCAGTCCGGGCAACCGAGGCCTGAGCCCGTCAAGCGCACCGCACCGCCGCTCAGGACCAGCAGCGCGAAGCAGATCACTGAGGCCAAGGCCACCTTGCGCACGGTGGCGGGTGAGAAATGGGGCAGGCGCACTCCCTTGGGATCGTATGCGGGCAGGGCTCAAGCCACCATTCTGTACTTACAGGAGCCGTCGCCGCCGCGGCTTGTCCGCGGCGTGTCTGAGGAACGCTGCTTCATATACTTGCGAGATGGCGCAGCTCACGACCGTGCTGACGCCGCGCCGATCTGCCAGCATCAAGCTCAGGGCCTATCTGGCGCTCACGAAGCCCCGGATCATAGAGCTCTTGCTTGTCACGACTGTGCCGACAATGGTCGTGGCCGCGAAGGGCATCCCCAAGTGGTGGTTGATCGTCGCGACGCTCGTTGGAGGCGCGCTCTCGGCTGCCGGTGCCAATGCGGCGAACATGTTCGTGGACCGCGACATCGACGCCGTCATGCACCGCACCCGCCACCGGCCCCTTGTCACCGGCGCCGTGACCCCGGCCGCCGCTGTCGTCTTTTCGATCGCCCTCGAGGTCGCCGCCTTTGCCCTGCTGTGGCGGGCGGTCAACCTCTTCTCGGCTCTGCTCGCGCTTGGAGCGGCGCTCTTCTACGTCTTTGTGTACTCCGTCGGCCTGAAGCGGCGCTCGACGCAGAACATCGTCATCGGCGGCGCGGCAGGGGCAGTCCCGGTGCTCGTCGGCTGGACGGCTGTCACCGACCACCTGGCCTGGCCCGCCGTCGCCCTGTTCGCGATGATCGTGATCTGGACGCCATCGCACTTCTGGGCGCTGGCGGTGCGGTACCAGGACGACTACAAGGCGGCGAACATTCCCATGCTGCCGGTCGTGGTTCCCTTCGAGAAGGTGTCGCGTCAGATCATCTTGTACTCGCTGGCACTGGTCGCGGCATCGTTCGTGTTCGGCGTCGTCGACCACGCCGGGTGGGTCTACTGGGCGGCAGCCGCCGCGGCAGGCGGCCTCTACCTGGCAGACGCCTTGCGCCTACGTCGTGAGAAGGGAACCCCGAAGAGCGCCATGCGCCTGTTCACCTACTCGATCACATACATCACCGTGGTATTCGTGGCGATGGCGGTCGACGTGATCGTCCGCTACCACTGAGGGACCGGCGCGCCTGAGGTTCTCTCGCCGGTCATTGCCACTTGGCCGGTCATTCCCACTTGAACGTGCAGACGGCCACCACAGGCGCTGCCACCGCCCAGACGCCGAGCGCCACCCAGGCTTCCGGCGGGGCGCCCGCACCGGTCCCGAGCGTGAGGTGCAACGCGTCCGAGAGGGCGGCAGTCGGGAGCAGGCGAGCAAACGAGGCCAGAGCCCCCAGCTCGTGCAGCGGGAAAAGGACTCCGCCGATCAGCAGCAAGATCACATAGACGCCGTTGGCGACCGCCAGTGTCACCTCGGCCCGGAGCGCGCCCGCCATGGCGAGGCCGATTCCCGCGAACGCGATCGTCGCCAGGAGCACGGCGAGGACGGCGAGCCCGGCAGCGGGGTGCGGCCGCCAGCCGAGTGCCAGGGCGACGGCGACGAGCACGACGACTTGGACGATCTCGACAACGAGGACCGAGGCGATCTTCGCCGTCATCAGCACAGGCCGGCCGAGGGGGGTGGCACCGAGCCGTTTCAAGACCCCGTAACTGCGCTCGAAGGCGGTCGCTATCCCAAGGCTGACCATCGCTGTCGACATGACGGCGAGGGCGAGCACCCCTGGGGCGAGGAAGTCGACCCGGTGGCTCGTTCCCGTCGGCAGCACGGGCACCAAGGTGAAAAAGACGAGGAGAATGACGGGGATCCCGAGTGTCACGAGGAGAGTCTCCCCGCGCTCCAGTGTCATCCGGGTCTCGGCGGCGATCTGTGCGCGAAGCGCCCGAATGTTCATCGCTCGGCTTGTCCCCGGCGGCTCTGACGTCTTGACGGCGAAGGCTCGGCACCAGGGCTCGGCGGTCCGCCGGCCGATCCCGTCAGCCGGAGGAAGACGTCTTCGAGCCGCTGGCGGCCTGCCCGGAGATCGCCGAGGGGGAGATCGCGCTCTGCGAGCCAGGCAGTTAGGGCCGCCACCAGGGCCGGGACGGGCGGAGCCGACACGAGGTACTCGCCTGGCGGCCCCTCAGTGACGGCGGCGCCGAGCCGAGCAGCAAGCTCGCCCACGGCGAGGCCGGGTTCGGCAGCGAAACGGAGCTCTTCCGACCGGCCCTGGATCTCCCCCTGACGCCCCGCGGCGACGACCTTGCCGTGGTCGACGATCACGATCCGGTCGGCGAGGCGCTGCACCTCGTCGAGCTCGTGGCTCGTGATGATGACGCACACGCCGTCGGCCCGCAGGCCGGCGATGACGTCGCGAACCGTGATGCGGCCAGCCGGATCTACTCCGGCCGTCGGCTCGTCGAGAAAGACCACGCGGGGCTTGCCGACAAGTGCCAGCGCCAGCGCGAGCCGTTGTTGCTCTCCTCCCGACAGGCGCTTGTAGGGCGTTCGTGCGACCGCGCGAAGACCGGCGAGATCGATGAGCTCCTCGGGATCACGCGGATCCCGGTAATAAGCTGCGAAGAGGTGCACGGCCCGCCAAGGGCTCATGACCGGGTAGATGCCGCCGCGTTGGAGTAGGACGCCGACTCGAGCCGTGAGCTCGGTGTGCTCGGAGCACGGGTCGAGCCCGAGGACCCGCACAGTGCCGGCGTCGGGGCGTCGGTAACCCTCGAGCGTCTCGACGGTCGTGGTCTTGCCCGCACCGTTGGGTCCGAGCAGGGCGACCACTTCGCCGGCGTTGGCGTCGAAGCTGATCCCGTCGACCGCGACCAGGTTGCCGTAACGAACCACGAGGTGATCGACTTCCACGGCTTGCACCGCCGAGACGCTATCGGGGGTGGGGACCGACCTCGCAGCTGTGCTGCGGGTGCGGGGCAACCGGCCGACGACAGGCGATCAGCGCCGTGGCGACTCGAAGCGGTACCCGAGGCCGCGAATGGTCGTGATGAGAACCGGTTTGGAGGGGTCCTGCTCGATCCGCGACCGCAGCCGTTTGATGTGCACGTCAAGGGTCTTGGTGTCACCCACGTAGTCCATCCCCCAGACGCGATCGATCAGGGTGTCGCGGGTGACGACCCGCCCCGGGTTGCTGAGCAGCATCTCGAGCAGCTCGAATTCCTTGAGCGGGAGCTTGATCTCCTGGCCGCGCACGATGCATTCGTGTCGTCCCAGGTCCAAGACGACATTTCCGACCTGGAGGATCTCGTCCGGCAGGACAGGCGCGCTCGGCGACACGCCGTCGCGTTCCACACCGTCGCCGGCTGCGTGCCTGAGGGTCGGAGGCTGGCCGGCGCCGTCGGTCGAGGCCCCGTCGGCCGCACCCTGGTGGGAGGCCCCATTGGTGGCAGAGGGCGACGAGGACCCTGGCCCGAGGTTGTTACCCCCGTGGGCACCCGGGGCTCGGCGCAGCACCGCCCGCATCCGCGATACGAGCTCGTGGAGCCGATAAGGCTTGGCGACATAGTCGTCGGCACCCACCTCGAGGCCGACGACGGTGTCGAGCTCAGTCGACTTGGCGGTCACCATGATGATGGGCACCGTCGAGTTGGCGCGGATCGTCCGGCAGACGTCGATGCCGGAGAGGCGCGGGAGCATGACGTCGAGGAGCACGAGATCGGGCTGGTCGAGTGTGAAGCGCTCGAGGGCCTCAACCCCGTCGCGGGCGACGGTAACGGAGAAACCCTCCCTTTCGAGGTTCACCGTCAGCGCGTCCACGAACGACTCTTCGTCCTCGACGACGAGCACACGCGCCGGCGGAGCTCCGCGGTCGTCCTCTCCTGTGGGGCCGATCTCAGCCGAGTGGCTCACGGAGGCGACAGGAGGTTGCTTGGCGGCCGGCGCAACGTCCTGTGCCGACCATCGCGTGTCGAGACGCTTTCGTTTTGTGGAGAGCCTCGCGGCTCGGCGCCGCTGTTGGGTGCTCACGCGTCCGTCCTAGGTTGGCGGGGAAGTCTCAAAGTGAACGTCGAACCTTCTCCTTCACGAGACTCAACCTGCACGCTGCCTCGGTGGTTCGCCGCCACATGGCGAACGATAGCCAATCCGAGTCCAGTCCCGCCTGTTGAGCGGCTTCGCCCTCCATCGACGCGATAGAAACGCTCGAAGATCCGCTCGAGGTCGCGCGAAGGAATGCCCACGCCGTGGTCTTCGACGATGACCAGGACGTCGTCGTCCTCGGCCCGACCCACGCAGCTCACGTCGCTGCCTTCCGGCGAGAATTTCACGGCGTTCTCGAGCAGGTTGTAGACGGCCGAGGTCAGTTGACGGCGGTCGCCGAGCACGACGAGAGGTGGTTCCGGCTCCTCGAGGGCAACTTTTATCTGCAGCTGGCTCGCCGCCTCCCGGACGCGCTCGGCGGCTTCGGCCATCACGAGGTTGATCAACACCGGCTCGCGTGGGGGCGACTCCTCGTTCTCGATGCGGGAGAGGTCGAGAAGGTCGTCGATCACCCTGCTTATGCGGAAGGCCTCGTTGTAGATCCGGTGCGCGAGGCGCTGGGTCACCTGCGGCTCGTTCTCCGAGAGCAGCGTTTCGGCCAGGAGCCCGACAGCACCCATGGGCGTCTTCAGCTCGTGGCTGACGTTGGCTACGAAATCGCGCCGCACGTCCTCGAGTCGGCGGCGTTCGGACACATCGTCGATGACAGCAATCATCCCGAGGGCGCGCTGGCCGTTGTCGATGCTCTCCGTGCGCACCACCAGCGTGCGCCGGGGCGGCCCGTAGAGCTCGAGCACGCGTTCCTCGCTGGCGCCGGGCGCAGTCGCGGCGAGAAGCTCCTCGACCGCTTGTGCCGCGATGGCGTCCCCATGGCGGCTGCCGATAAGAGCGACAGCCTTGGTGTTGCGGAACACGGTGTCGCCACGCTCGTCGGTGACGAGCACTGCCTGGGGAAGGGCGTCGAGCGCACGGCGCAGGCGGATGGCCTCAGAGCTCGACTCAGCCACGGCTTCGGTTGCGCGGTCCGTCGCGCGCTCCACCTGGACAAGGACGTCCTCCAGGTCTTGGGCCTCCTTGGGTGGCGCGTCCGCCCCCAGCCGGGAGGCGAGGGCCTGCAAACGCTGCCGCAGGCTGCGGCTACCGCGGTGAGCCGTGACGAGTGCCGTCGCGGCGATGAGGCCGAGCACGACGACGATCGCGATGACGAGCTCGAGAACCGTCAGGTCAAGGAGCGTGCCCACTGTCACCAGCATTGCATGGCTGCCGGTCCGCGAGCAGAGCTGAATTCGCCGTCCTCCGGCTCGGCACGCGGTAGGTCAGGCGGTAGTCGCCGTGGCCAGCATCCAAGTGCCGTTGGGCAAAGGTGCCGCGTGCAACTCGCCGAACGCTCGGCCACGACAAGTCCGCCGTTCGGAAAGGTAGGCCTGTGACCGTCTCCCCGTTTGCTCTCTTCCTCGCCGGGATCGTCTCGATGAACCCGAGCTCCTCGGCACTACCGGGCCAGTCTACGATCCAGCAGCTCACCAACGGCCTCGGCTGGTGGGCGCTCGTCGCCTCACTCGTGGGTCTTGTGCTCGGCGCCGCGGCGTGGGCGCTCGGAAGCCACACGAACAATTACCAGTACTCCAACGCCGGACGGAAAGCCGTGCTCGCCTCGGGGGTCGCCGCCCTCCTCATCGGGGCGGCGCCGACAATCGTGAACTTCCTGTTCCAGACTGGCAATGGGATCCACTGACACTTCTCGACCTTCGACACTGCTTGACCATGTCCATGGCCTTGCCGCAGTGCCGTTCGTCCGAGCCGCAGTCCATGGCACAGGCGGAGTCGCGGGAGCCCTCCGTTCTTTCGCTCGTACCGCGCGGGTCCAGCCCCACGCCGCGGCGAGCATCTTTTCCGGCCTCAGCCCTACCGCTCTTGCCGAGGCGATCACAAAGGCGCTCCTCGGGGGGCTCTACAGCTCCCTTCTGAGCTGGGTGGCGAGTGGCGCCGCTTCGCTTGTTGGCGTGCTCGCCGATGCGTTGTCCTCGACCACCGAGCCCGTGCTCACAGGAAGCGCCTTCAGCTCGGAGTTCGAGCTCATGGCCGCTCTCAGCGCAGCCATCGCCCTGCCTCTGGTGGCCGTCGCGGCGATTCAGGCCATCATTCGCCAGGAGCCGGGAAGCCTGCTTCGCAGCGTGCTCGTGCGCCTGCCCTTGGCACTGCTGTTCACGGGTGTGAGCGTGCAGCTCGTCGCCCTCGGCTTGGTCGCGACCGATCAGGCGAGCGCTCTGCTGATCGGTGCAGCCGGCGACCCGACGCACCGCATGCTGACGGGGCTGGTGATCGGCCTCGAGCAGCCAGGGGGCCTCGGGCTGGCGGCTTTCGGGGGCTTTCTGGTCGTGTTCAGCGCGGCGGTCGTGGCCTTTGTGCTCTGGCTCGAGCTCGCTGTCCGGTCGGCTGCCATCGCGGCCGCCTCCCTGTTCCTGCCTCTTGCGCTTGTCGGTCTCGCCTGGCCGGCGACGTCGCACTGGGCGCGCAGGTTGGGCGAGACGCTGGCAGCCCTGGTGCTCTCGAAGCTCGTGATCGCGGCCGTGCTCGCGCTCGCCGCAGGACTGCTGGTAAGCCCGAGCGGGATCGCCGGTGTCGTCGAGGCTGTGGCTCTGCTCGGCGTCGCGGCGTTCGCGCCGTTCGCCCTTCTCAAGCTCGTGCCGGCCGTCGAGGCTGGAGCGGTAGCCCACCTCGAAGGTCTGGGGCGGCGACCGGTCCAGGCCGTGGAACGTCTGGGCAGGGAGTTCGGCCTGGAAGGCGGCGGCGTCGCGGCCCTGGCCGGCCTCGGAGGTCTCATGGCCCAGGGCGGCGAGGCTGCCAACGGCTCGGCCCAGCAAGCAGGCAACATCATCGACGGAAACTGGACGCCCGACCGGCCGCGGTACGGAGAATCAGGCGGCGGACAGGACAGCGCGCCGCCGGATCCCGCCGGTCCCACGAGTTCCCCGACCCCAGCGGGCCTCGCCGGCTCTCCGACCGCAGCCTGGCCGCCGCCTTCCTCAGCACCGGGTTTCGCCGCGGCCGATGTCGCCGTCTCTCGGACCTCGGTCGAGCTTGCCGGTCCCGACGCGGCTCAGGTGGTCCGCCCGGCGTTGCAACTTGGTCGAGACCAGCCGGACCATGACTGAGGCGACCCCCCGCTACCAGCTGGGACCGCGCAGCCGCCGGGGCCTCGTGGCGGGTTGGCGAGCAGGACAACTCTCCGTTGTGGGCACTGGCCTCGTGATCGCCGTGCTCGTGTTGCGGTCCGTCGGTCACGCCGCCGGGGCGTTCCTAGGCTTCGTGGTGGTCGCTGCGTTCGTGGCCTTCGCCACCTGGCCGTTTGCGGGTCGCAGCGCCGAGCAGTGGACACCCGTCGTGGCGTCACACCTGGCCCGTCGTATCGGCGGCCCACGGCGCCGGCGCGGCGCGCTGTCCGCTTTCGAGCTGGACGAGATCCCCACCAGCGTCTCGAGCAAGCAGATCGGTGTCGTCGTCGACGGGGCGGCGGGAACGTGGACGGCGGCCATGAGGATCGGCAGCCCTGGTTTCGCGCTCGGGGACGAACTGGAGCGATCTCGCCGGATCGCGGCCTGGTCCGGCGTGCTGGCCGGATCGGCGCGAGAAGGAGGAGCTCTCCACCGCTTGCAGTGGATCGCCCGTTGCCTGCCCGGAAGCTGTGACGACCGTTACGTGACCGGCGAGGCCGCCGATCGCGGGATCGCCACCGGCAGCTACAGGTCGTTGCTCGAGCGCGCCGCGCCTTTGTTATGGAGACACGAGGTCCTCCTCGCCTTGTCGGTCCGCTCGGCCACAGGACATGGTCGTCGGCGAGGCAATGACACGGCCCGACGGATGCTGGACGAGCTCGAGGCACTGGAGCGGCGGTGCCTCGCCGCTGGCTTGGACGTCGACGGCGTCCTTTCCCGGTTGGAGATCGCTGAGGTCGTCCAGAGCACCTCGGCCGCCGCCTGCGCGCCCGGAGGTGTCGCTGATTGCTGGCCCTGGCCCTTCGCGGTCGAGGAGAGCTGGTCGGCCATATGCACCGACGCGACTTGGCACGCCGTCTACTGGATCGCCGACTGGCCGCGCACCGGCGTGGGGAGCGGATTCTTGTTGCCGCTCATGTTGGAGGGCCGCTTGAGACGGACCATTGCCGTGACCATGGCGCCCGTGGCGCCGTTGCGGGCGGTCCGGCGAGCCGAGCATGATCGCACGTCGAGCGCGGCCGATGAGGAGCTGCGCCGCCGCCATGGATTTGCCGTCACCGCCCGGACTCGGCACGAGCACGAGGCGACCAGGCGCCGAGAGTCTGAACTGGCCGATGGGCACAGTGCCTTTCGTTTCACTGGCTATTTGGCGGTGACGGCCGACGACGAGGCAGCGCTCGCCACAGCCTGCGCACGGCTCGAGCAGATCGCCGCACAGGCTCAGCTCGAGCTTCACCGCATGTACGGCGCGCAAGAGGACGGCTTCAGCTGCATCCTGCCTACCGGGCGCGGCTGCGCATGAGGCTGCCGGCCCACGAGTCGACGACAGCCCAGCTCGGGGTCGCCTACCCGTTTGCGGCTTCGGCTCCTCTTCGGGCAAGCCGGGTGCTCATCGGTCAGGACCTCGTTGGTGGCCCTTTCGCCCATGACCCGTTCGAGCTCTACGCGTCGGGCACTGTCACGAACCCGAATATCACGGTGCTCGGCCAGATCGGGCGGGGGAAGAGCGCCCTGGTGAAGACCTACCTGTTGCGGCAGGCGGCCTTCGGACGGCAAGTTGCGGTGCTCGATCCGAAGGGCGAGTACGGCGCGCTTGCGCGGGCGCTGGGTTCGAGCCCGATCGCGCTCGCACCCGGCGGCTCTGTCCGCGTCAACCCACTCGACGGTCCCCCGGCTCCGACCGACACGGCGGTGGCAAGGCACCGTCTCGTCCTGCTCGGGACCCTTGCGGCGGCATGCCTTCGGAGGTCGCTCTCGCCCCGGGAGCACACCGCCCTCGAGCTGGCGCTGGGCGCGGCGACACGTGCACATCTGGGGAGCAGCAGCGGCCCGCCCACCCTGCCCGAGGTCGTCCGGGCGCTTCTTCGACCCTTGGCGGAGTCGGCCAGGGTCGTCGGGACGACCAAGGTCCGGCTCGAGGAGGATGGAAGGGACCTCGGCCTCGAGCTGCGCCGCCTTGTCGAGGGTGATCTGGCTGGGATGTTCGACGGCCCGACGACGCCCGGCATCGATCCGGGCTCAGGCGTGCTCGTTGTCGACCTCTCGGCCGTCTATCACTCCGAGGCGCTCGGCGCGTTGATGGTTTGCGCCTCGGCGTGGCTGCAGGCAATGACCGCCCGCACCGAGGCGCAGACGATCCTGGTGGTCGACGAGGCGTGGGCCGTGCTCAGCGAGCTCGCGGTGGCCCGCTATCTGCGGTCGTCCTGGAAGCTGGCACGGGCGAACGGGCTTGCGAACATCGCCGTGTGTCACAGGGCATCGGACCTCGGGGCGAGCGGTTCGGCCGGGAGCGAGCAGAGTCGCCTCGCCGAGGGGTTGCTCGCGGACTCCGAGACCGTGGTGTGCTACGCCCAGCCTGCCTCCGAGCTGCCGGCACTGGCTGATCTGCTGGGATGCACACGCGAGGAGCTGGAGGTGCTGCCGCGGCTGCGCCGGGGCGTGGCCCTGTGGGTGGTCGGGAGGCGTCGTTTCCTGGTTGAGCATCTCGTGGGGCCTGACGAGCTCGCCCTCGTCGACACCGACGCGAGGCTGGTCAGCCAGGACCAGCTCTGATGGCGATGGCAGCGGGCGCACAGGATCGAAGGTGCGATTGAGGCCAGGTCCCGCTCCACGTGATGCTGGCTTGCGCCGCCGGGGCAATACGGCGCGCCCTTCGATCGACGGCCACGACCTGGATCGGTTGGCTCTCGCCGCCGCGGGGGCCTGCCTGGGCCTATCGTGGCTCATCTGGCTCGCGGGCGGCTTGCTGGCGTTCGCGACTACCGGCAGATGGCACGAAGTGCCAGTGGGCGCGGCGCCTGTCCTGCTCGTGCGGATGCTGGCTCACCCGGCCGTGCCATCTCAAGCCTGGCCCGCGCTCGTCCGGAGGAGCTTCCCCAGCTCCGGGCTGACCGACGCCTGGCTTGGGATCGTCCTTGTCCTTGCCCTGCTCGCAGGTGTGGGGGTCCTGGGGTTGGCGTGGAACCGCTCCCGTGGTCAGCGGTCCCGGAGCGCTCCGGGCGGTCGGCCGCGGACGTGGCCGCGCCCGCGCCGACGGCCACACGAGGCGTCCGGCCCTGCCAAAGCGCCGTGGAGCAGCCACCCGGGGCTTTGGGCCCACAAGGCGGCTTCCAGGCCCTTGTCCAGGGCACGGGGGTGGGCCCAACCCCGCGACCTAAGACCGCTGCGGGTGGCGAGGGCAACCGGCGATCGCATCGTCCTCGGTACCCACGCCGGTCGCCTGCTGGCCGCTGAGCCCAGGCACTCGGTCATGGTGGTGGGACCGACCCAATCGGGCAAGACGACCGGGCTCGCGATCCCGGCCATCCTCGAGTGGTCGGGACCCCTCCTCGCCACGAGCGTCAAAGCCGACTTGCTCCACGAGACGCTTGAGTGGCGCAGCTCGCTTGGCCAGGTGCAGTGCTACGACCCCACTGGCGCGGTGAGCTTCGTCGGCGGCCGATCGGGGTCGTCGGGATGGTCGCCGCTCGCAAGGGCGGCGACCTGGTCCGGCGCGAGACGCATCGCCTCGGCGCTGTGCTCGGTGGCGAGGGCGGGGGACGGGGGGATGGAGGACGCCGGGTTCTGGTACGCGAACGCGGAGAAGCTCCTCGCCCCGTTGCTTTTTGCGGCCGCAACCGCCGGCGCCTCGATGGCGGACGTGGTTCGCTGGCTGGACGAGGAGGAGACAGCCGAGGTTCTCTTGGCCCTCGAGCTCGCCGGCGTGCCCGAGGCGCTCCGGGCGGCCCGCGCCATCCTCGGACGGGAGGAGCGCCAGCGTGCGTCTGTCTACGCGACGGCCGAGACCGTCGTGGCCGCCTTTGCCGATCCCGCGGTGGCGGCATCGGCCGAAAGGTGCGAGATCGACCCTGCCGCCCTCGTCGCCGGTTCTGCCGGCTCCTTGTACTGCTGCGCGCCCGCAAGGGACCAGGAGCGCTTGGCCCCCGTCTTCACGGCCATCGTGCGCGAGGTCCTGGACGCGGCATTCGAGAGGGCGGCGGCGACAGGAAGGCCTCTCGATCCGCCCCTCTTGGTCGTGCTGGACGAGGCCGCGAGCGTCGCTCCGCTGGCTGACCTGGACCGGGTCGTGGCGACGGCCGCCGGTCACGGCGTCCAGCTCGTCACCGTCTGGCAGGACCTGGCCCAGGTCGAGTCGCGTTACGGCGGCCGCTGGGCAACGGTCGTGAACAATCACCGCGCCAAGCTCGTCTGCTCAGGCATCGCGGATCCCGTCACCTTGCAGCACGTGAGCGGGCTGCTCGGCGACGAGGAGAGGGCAGAGCATTCCTGGACCGTCGGTGATGACGGGCGGCACACCCGGACCGAGGCGGTCACGGTGCAGGCGCTCGCGCCTCCGGGTTGGCTCCGCCAGCTCCCTCCCGGCGAGGCCGTCCTCGTCTATGGCAGCTTCCCTCCCGCACGCCTCGCCCTGCGGCCGTTCTTCGAAGATCCGGTGCTGGCCGGGCGCGCCGCAAGCAGTTCGGAAGGTGGGGCGGGCGATCCCGGTTACTGCGCTGTCAAGCGCAGCCGGCGCGGGACACGCCGCGCGAGATTGACGGCGTGGTCGCCAAGGCGCTCGTAGAAACGTCCCACCAGGGCCAGCTCAATGGCCACCTCTACGGGTATCGCCGCGGCGACGAGCTCCGCGATGAAGCTCACGTGCAGGTCATCCATCTCGTCGTCGAGGGCCTCCAGCCGCTCCGTCGCGCCGGGAGAGTCACCACCGTAGGCGTCGCCGGTGATGTGCCACATCGCGCAGGCGACCTCCCCCATGCGCTGGACGTAGCCCCGCAGCCGGGCGGGCATCTCAGCAGGGAGATTTCGTGTCGCCCGCCGAGCGACATGCTCGGCGAGGTCACCGCTTCGTTCCAGTTCGGGAAGCATTCCGAGCACGGCGAGCAGGTATTCGGTCTCTTCGGGGTTCGAAGGCCGGTCGAGCAGCCGCCCCTGGACGGTGGCTTCGAGCTCCTGGTAGAGGTCGTCGATGTCCGCGTCTGCGGCGACGAGACTGCGGGCGGCCTCACGATCGGCGCTGACCAGTGCATGTGTGGCACCAGCGACGGCGTTCTCCACGAGGGCGAAGAGCTGGATCACATGGCGGTCGACGAGAGGGAGGTCGACCTGGTTGTCAGCTTCGTGACGCACGGTGCCGAGGCCACGCTCTGGAGGGTGCGAGCCCACGGCGGCTTCTGCTGGCGGGGCGGCGTCAACAGCAGCCGAAGTGCGTTCGGAACCGTTCCGCTCAGCACCGCGCGCCGTCTCATCATCACCTAGCACGCGGTGAGCCATGGCGTCACGCTACTGCCCTCTGCAACACGCGACCGCTCAGTTTCTGCCTAATTCCCGATACGCGCGTAGCTTTCATCCTGACGCGGTCTTTCTGTTACTTGTAGTTCGTTGTTAGTTAACCCTGATCCCGTACGGTCGGGTCCGGTGGAAAAGCGAGATGTGGTGACAACTCTCAGCGATTGTCGCCAGGCACTCGTGGACTCCGCTCGCACCGGCCCTGGCCCGGGGTCGTGTGTCCTTACCCCCTCGCCCTCGCAACCGCCCTTGACGCGCGGCGCCCCCAGGCTGCGCGTCCCCGCCCCAATGCGTGCGGTGCCGCCCGGCATGCCGGCCGGGCCGACTGGAGCGAGCCAGCAGAGGACGCACCTCCCTGGGACGCGGCTTGAAGGTGTCGGTGGCCGACCGGACGGCTTCTGAGAGATCAGCCCTCCTGTTCTCTTGGAGCGTCCGCCGGCCGCCGAGGAGCTGGCTGCCCGCGGAGCCGGCCGTCCACGCTCCGGCTGCCGAGGACCCCGCCGGCAAAGAGCCGGTCGCCCTGGACCCGGCCGGCAGAGAGCCGGTCGCCCTGGGCGCTCGGGGCTCAATAGGCGAGCAACGCCCAGTAGGCGAGCAACGGGGGCTCAATAGGCGAGCAAAGCCCGTGCGGCGGCTGCGATGTCGTCGGTCTGGGGGAGGATCGCCCGTTGCAGAGTGGGCTCGTAGGCGACAAAGGTGTCGGTCGCGCCGACTCTGGAGACAGGAGCGTCGAGGTCGGCGAAACACGCCTCACCTGCCCAAGCAGCAATCTCCGCCCCGAAGCCGCCCGTGAGCATGTCTTCGTGCACCACGAGGAGGCGGGAAGTGCGGGCGACCGACGATGCGACAGCGTCCTTGTCCCAGGGGATCAGGGAGCGGAGGTCGATGACTTCCACGCTCATGGTCTCGCTGGCGAGCTGTTCCGCAGCCTCCAGCGACTTTTGCACGGTGGCACCCCAGGTCACGATGGTCAGGTCCTGGCCCTTGCGGACCGTCGAGGCCTTGCCGAGGGGGATCAGATAGTCGGACGGCGTGATCGGATCCCTGGCGTACTTTTGGCGAAGCAGGTGCTTGTGCTCGAGAAACAACACGGGGTCTTCGCACCGGAAGGCGGTTCGGAGCAGCCCGGCGGCGTCGCTCGAGCGCGAGGGCATGACGATCACAAGACCCGGGACGTGGGTGAAAATCGACTCGCCGCATTGGGAGTGCCAGATGGCCCCACCCGTCAGGTAGCCGCCGATGGCGACGCGGATGACCAGCGGGACCGTGAAGCGCCCCTCAGAGCGCCATCTCGTCGTGGCCGCCTCGGAATGGATCTGCATCATCGCCGGCCAGATGTAGTCGAAGAATTGAATCTCGGCGCATGGCCGAAGGCCGCGTATCGCCTGGCCGATGCCGCGGCCGACGATGTTCGCCTCAGCGAGCGGAGTGTTGTAGCAGCGGGCGATCCCGAACGCGCGCTGCAGCCCATGGGTGGTGCCGAAAACACCTCCCTTTCCTTCCACGAAGGCGATGATGTCCTCGCTGGCGTCGGCGACATCCTCGCCGAAGACCCGGATGCGCTCGTCGGCTTCCATCTGCTCGAAGAGCACGAGGCGTATCGCCTCGCCCATGCCGATGGGCTTGGCGTCATCGGCCCCTTCGCCTTGCGTCCCGGAGACGGCGCTCGCTGGCAGCTTGGGTTCCGGAAGCGCGGGCAGTGAAAGCACGTGGTCGGTCACGGTCGCCGGGTCGGGTCTACGAGCCTCGAGAACCTCCTGGCCGATTTCGGCAACGAGGGTGCGGGCGCTCTCACGGATCTCAGCAGCCTCGGCGCTGGTGAGCACGCCCCCATCGATCAGCTCGCGCTCGAGGCGGAGAATCGGGTCGCGGGTCGCCTCCTCTGTGAGCTCGTTCAACGAGCGGTACTTCGATTGCGTGTCCTGCGACGAGTGCGAGTAGGGCCGCGTCACCGTCGCGTGGATCATGCACGGGCCCTCTCCGGCTCGCACCCGGGCGGTCGACTCAGCAGCCAGGGTCCGGCAGGCGAAATAGTCGGTGCCGTCGACCTTGTAGACCGTCAGGCCACGGAAGCCCTGGACCAGCTCGGAGATGGGAGCCGGCGCCTGGTCGGCGGCGCGCACCGAGATCGCCCACCCGTTGTCCTCGACGAGGTACACGATCGGGAGCTGCAAGCGGCAGGCCGTGTTGAGGCTCTCCCAGAACTCGCCTTCAGATGTGGCCCCCTCACCGAGCGACACATAGGTGAGCTCGTCGCCGTGGGCTACGCAGCCCTTCAAGGTGCGCCGCGCTATGTAGAGAGCTGCCTCGGCGCACCCGACCGCCGGAAGGCACTGGCTGCCGGTGCAGCTGGACTGCGAGACGATGTTGAGGGGCTTGCTGCCCCAGTGCGCCGGCATCTGGCGTCCTCCCGAGCTCACGTCCTCGGATGAGCCGACCGCCTGCAGGAGAATGTCGCGGGGTGTCACGCCCAGGGCCAGCACCAGCGCCTGGTCCCGGTAGTAGGGGAAGAACCAGTCGTAACCGGGGCGCAGCGAACGAGCCAAGGCGAGGAGCAGCGCCTCGTGTCCGGCCCCGGCTATCTCGAAATAGACCCGGCTCTGTCGCTGAAGGGTGATCTCCCGGTCGTCCAGTGCACGCGAGGTGCAGGCGAGCCGGAAATCATCGATGAGCTCGGTGCGGTCGAAGCCTCGGTACGTCAGCGTGGGTCCCTTGGGCGGACCGATGCTTGTCGCGGCCCGAACCCGGTCGGCCCCGTTCCGCTGCTCCCCAGCGGGAGCGGGAGGAGCAAGGGAAGCCGTACGTGTCGACTTTGTCAACTTGAGTCACCCCCCCACCGGTCGATGATCCCACGATAGGGGACTTCGCCGCCCCCGCGGCGGTGTTGACGTTCGCGGCCGGCGGCCAGGGATACCCAACTGGCCCGGCCCTACAATGACTTGACCATGCCCGATCCGACAGAGACCGCCGGGGCCGTGCCGACGCCGGCCACAGAGACCGCCGGGGACCCCGTCGTCCGCGAGCGCCACGGCAACGTGGAGCTTGTTCGCCTCAACCGCGAGCGCGCTCGCAACGCCATCGACGGCGCGACGGCCCGCGCGCTCGAATCGACCTTCGACGAGCTGACCGAAGATCCCGCCGTCTGGGCCGTGGTGCTCACAGGCAGCGGTGACCGGGCTTTTTGCGCGGGGATGGACTTGAAGGCCTTCGCCTCTGGAGAGCTGGCGGAGATCCTGACAGCAAGGGGAGGGTTTGCAGGCATCGCCTCACGCAGTTTCCCCAAACCGCTCATCGCGGCGGTGAACGGTGCCGCCCTTGCCGGTGGTTTCGAGATCGTGCTGGCCTGCGACCTGGTCGTGGCGGCGGACCACGCCGTCTTCGGGATTCCCGAGGTCAAGCGCGGCCTCGTGGCGGCCGGGGGCGGTCTCATCAGGCTCGCCAGGCGAATCCCCCCAGCCATCGCTCTTGAGCTTGCCCTCACGGGGGAGAGCATCGACGCGCAGCGGGCGCTCGCCTACGGGCTCGTGAACCGGGTTGTCCCCGCCGAACGGCTGATCGAGGAGGCGCTGGCGCTCGCCGATCTGATCTGCGCCAACGCCCCGCTTGCCGTGAGAGTCTCGAAGGAGCTCATGAAGCGCTCTCTCGGTCTCACCGAGGCAGAGGCCTGGGAGCTGAACGGTGAGCTCACGGTGCCCGTCGTGACGAGCAGGGACGCTCTCGAAGGAGCGGTCGCCTTCGCCGAGAAGCGTGCGCCGATCTGGACAGGGAACTGAGGCGCGCAGGGGAACTGAGGCGCGCAGGGGAACTGAGGCGGGCGCGGCCGCGGAAGGTCGAGCTCGAGGTCCGATCGTCGTGCCAGAGTACGCTCGGCCCGCTGACGCTTCATCTAGTCCGCCGACCAGGACCGTAGGACCAGTTGAGGACCCGGCTGCACGGAGCCACCGGGATGCGTCTAACCTGGTTGCAATCTTCGGAAAGGAAGGCAGGTGATCACCGGGATGCTTGCCGACATGTTTGGTCCCGACGGCTTGATCGTGATCGCAGTTGTCGTCGTCGTGCTCCTCTTCGGGGGGACACGCCTTCCCAAGCTCGCTCGCGGGCTTGGCAGCGCATCCCACGAGTTCAAGAAGGGCATGGAGGAAGGCGCCAAGGAGGACGAGGCTGCTAAGGGCGACGACAAGACGTCGGGCCCCATCCAGTCCAACTGAGCCGGCTCCCGGCTCGTCTCTAGGCTGATGGCGTCGACCGGGTCGTCGCCTCGTCGGCACGTACCCTTCGGTGGCCACCAGCTCGCGGAGTATGCCCTTGCCGCGGCCCTGGTCGTCGTCGGCATGCATGCGAGTGGTCGCACCGAGCTAGTCCTGTCGGTGTCGGGCGCTTTACTGGGACTGCTGGCCCTCGTGAGCAAGGGGCCGCTCGCGGCCTGGAGGATCATTCCGAGGAAGCTGCACGTGTTCCTGGACCTCTTGCTCGCTGCCTGCTTCGCCCTCTCGCCTGCCTTGTACCTGCCGAGCCTGCCCCTGATACCGATCGTCATCAGCGAAGCGGTGGCGGTCGTGCTGGTGCGAATGTCGCTCACCACCGAGATCGTCCCCCGCCCGCGCCCCGAGCGAGGGGCCGCGCGTCCGTCGGCGGCCTCCGGCGCGGGCCTTTCCGACGGCTCCGACGCCGCGTCGGCAGCCGCCGCCACCGCGGGCCGTCTCCTGGGAACCGCGGTCGCCAAGGCTCGGCAGTCCCACGCTCCTTTGGTCGCGGCTCGCGGCCTCGGCCGGGTGACCGGTCGCGTCCGCCGGCTCGGGCAAGCCGTTGCGGCCGCGAAGCCGCCGTCGGACACTTCCCAGCCCGTTCGCGTGCCCCCTGGGGCGTCCGAGCCGTCAGATTGACGAAGCCGGCCATCCCGTAGCCATCCCGTAGCTGCTCCGTCGCCGCCGGAGCGAGGTTGATTGCCGCGGCGATTATTTCGCTAGAGTCTCGCCCCGTGGGGATTGGGGGGGTCGGCAAGCTGAGGCGCATCGCGCTGTTGTTGCTGCTCAGTGCCCTCGCGCTCGGCCTCGGGGGCTGTACATTGCCCACCTTCGGAGCTTTCCGGGGCGCCACGAGCCAGGGCCAGACGGAGTTCAAGCTGTGGTCGTGGATGACGATCGCCGGTGCTGTCGTCGCCGTGATCGTCTGGGGCCTGATCCTGTGGGCGGTCGTCGCCTACCGGCGCCGTGACCCCGACAAGATGCCCAGGCAGTTCCAGAGCAACCTGCCTGTTGAGATCATTTACACCGCTTTGCCCCTCATAATCGTCGGCTTCATCTTCTTCTACACCGTGTCCGCCGAGAACAAGATCGACGCTCTTGCTCCCAACCCGGCCGTCAGGATCGAAGTCACCGGATTCCAATGGGGCTGGAGCTTCAGCTACACCAACGCGACTGGCAGACAGATCGCACTGGTTGAGACCGCGCAACCGAGGCCTCCCCTGCTCGCGGCGAACCCGCTCTCCTCGGAGTACCCGCGCTTTGTGATACCTGTCGGCGAGACGACCCAGATCACGCTCGTGTCGAACGACGTGGTCCACACCTTCTACGTTCCGGCCTTCAACTTCGGCCGCCAGGCGCTGCCCGGTGTCACGAACATGTTCGACTTCACGCCCGTGAAAAAAGGCATCTTTGCGGGCCACTGCGCCACCTATTGCGGTCTGTACCACTCCGAAATGCTCTTCAGCGTGTCGGTCGTCAGCCCGAGCGCGTTCCGGACCTGGTTGAGCGCCGAGTCTGCGGCACAGGCGGCGGCATGACGATACTTGCCGAGCGGCCGGAGGTCTTTGACGAGAGCTTCGAGCACGAGCCCGCCCCGTCGGGGTTGTTGAAGTGGCTCACCTCAACCGACCACAAGGTGATCGGCAAGAACTACACGGTCACCGCAGTCATCTTCTTCCTCCTCGCCGGAGCAATGGCGATGCTGATCCGCGCCCAGCTGGCGAGCCCAGACAGCACCTTCTTGTCGCAGCACACCTACAACGAGATGTTCACCATGCACGGCAGCCTGATGATCTATCTCTTCGTCGGGCCGGTCGCGTTCGGTGGCCTCGCGAACTACATCGTTCCCCTCCAGATCGGTGCGCCGGACATGGCCTTCCCGAGGCTGAACGCCCTGTCTTACTGGCTTTACCTGGGCGGCGGCTTGCTGATGATGACCGGCTTTGTGACGACAGGATCAGCAGCCGACTTCGGCTGGGTGGCCTACGCCCCGCTCTCCAACTCGATCAACACTCCGGGCGCCGGGCCCGATCTTTGGATCGTGGCCCTCATTCTCACGGGCTTCTCGGCCATCTTCACCGGCGTCAACCTGGTCAGCACGATCTACTACCTGCGCGCCCCAGGGATGACCATGTTCCGGATGCCGATCTTCACATGGAACATGCTCGTGACCGGCATCCTGATTCTGATCGCCTTCCCGGTGTTCACGAGCGCCCTCGTGCTGCTCTGGTGCGACCGCCACCTCGGCGCCCATATCTTCGAGGTCCAAGGCGGTGGCGTCCCCGTGCTCTGGCAGGACCTCTTCTGGTTCTTCGGCCATCCTGAGGTCTACATCCTCGCCCTACCCTTCTTCGGGATCGTGACCGACGTGATAGCCGTGTTCTCCCGCAAGCCGATCTTCGGCTATCGGGGCATGGTGTTCGCGACGATCTCCATCGCCGCTCTCTCGACGAGCGTCTGGGCGCACCACATGTTCACCACCGGCGTGGTGCTCCTCCCGTTCTTCAGCCTGATGTCCTACCTGATCGCGGTGCCGACCGGGATCAAGTTCTTCAACTGGATCGGGACGATGTGGCGCGGCTCGGTGAAGTTCGACACGCCGATGCTGTTCTGCATCGGCTTCCTCGCCACCTTCTTGATCGGGGGGGTGACAGGCATCTTGTTGGCGTCGCCCCCGATCGACTTCGCCACGCACGACACATACTTCGTTGTCGCCCACTTCCACAGCGTGGTCATGGCGCTGGTCATGGGTGCCTTCGCCGGGTTCTTCTACTGGTATCCCAAGATGACGGGCCGGATGCTCCGAGAGGGGCTCGGCAAGGCGACGTTCTGGCTCATGTTCATCGGCACGAACGTCACCTTCGACCCGCAGTACCTGCTCGGGTTGAAAGGCATGCCGCGCCGCATCGCGGAGTACGCCGCATCGGACGGTTTCACGACTCTGAACCGGATCTCGAGCGTGGGGGCGGCGATCCTGTTCGTCTCGGTGGCGCTCTTCGTCGTCAACGTCGTGGTGTCGTGGCTGAACCCGATCCCGGCAGGAGACAACCCCTGGGACGCGGCCACCTTGGAATGGGCGACGACCTCCCCGCCGCCGCACCACAACTTCTTGAAGATCCCCCCTATCCGGTCCCGGCGCCCGGTCTGGGACCAGAACCATCCTGAGGACCGGATCATCGAGCACCACCCACCGAGACTCGGGGGGCTGATGGCATCGACCGGTGGGAGCGCGGTCCTGCTGGACGAGGTCGGCTTCGACGGCGGGGACTCCCCCGGGACGCGGGAGCGCGACCAATGAAGGTCGAGGCCTACGTGCTCCTCTTCGTGGGCGTCTTCTTCGGCCTCGTCGGCCTCGTCTACTGGCTTTGGAGCCACGAGGACGCCGGCGGCATCATGCTCCTCGGGTCGTTCCTGCTCGGCTGCGTGCCGGGTCTCTACTACTTGTGGTGGTCGCGCCGCATGCCCCGGAGAGCCGAGGACGACCCCGACGCCTCCCTCGAGGACGGGGCCGGCGCGGTGGGCGCCTTCCCAGGAAGCAGCATCTGGCCGTTCGTGCTCGGCCTCGGCGCCACCTTTGTGGCGGCGGCGCTCGTCTTCGGAGCCTGGACGCTGGGCGTCGGCCTCTTCCTAGCCGTCTCGGCGCTCGTCGGGGTCATCCACGAGAGTCGCCGCGGCGGGCTGGTCTAGTCCCTCTGGCCCGCCGCCCGCTCGAGGCGGGCCGGGCGGCGGCCGCCGGCGCGCCTCGTGGATGGCGAAGCGCACCACGAACACGGCCAACCCGGCCATGAGCGCCAGGAAGATACCGAAACCGAAGTCAAAGGCAACGGGCATGGCTTGTCTCCCTCAGGGCTCTCGCTGAAGCGCGGCTGGCGCCCTCACGCGGACCAGGCCCTCCTGGACGAGGCTGACGACCAGGCGACCTTCCTCGTCGAACATCAGGCCTCTCGCCAGGCCGCGGGATCCGTAGGCGACAGGGGAGTCCTGATCGAAAAGAAGCCAACGGTCGGCCCGCAACGGGCGGTGGAACCACATGCAGTGGTCGAGGCTGACCACCATGGTCGCCCCGGTCTCCCAGCTGAGCTCGTGCGGCTTGAGGATCGAGTCGATGATCGACATGTCCGAGGCGTAGGCGACCACGGCGGCGTGCAGGAGGGGGTCCTCGGCCAGCTCGCCGTCGGCGCGAACCCACAGTTGCTGGCGGGTCTCCCGACTGGCCGAGGGCACCCACGGGACCTCGCCGATGTAGCGCTGGTCGATCGGCCGTGGCCTGTCGAGTTCGAACCAATCCGGCAGTTGCTCTCGATAGGGCTCGAGGCACTCGCGAAAGGTCGGCAGGTCCTCTGGTCGGGGCACGCTTGGCATCTCTGCCTGGTGGACGAGACCCGGGCCCTCGTCGATGTGGAACGAGCACTGGAGGTTGAAGATGGCCCGGCCGTGCTGGATCGCCACCACGCGCCGGGTCGTGAACGAGCGGCCGTCGCGGATGCGGTCGACCTCGTAGAGGATCGGCGCCGCGGGGTCGCCGGGGCGCAGGAAATAGGAGTGCAGGGAATGGACGCGACCCCGCTCGACGGTCCGGCCGGCGGCGACGAGCGACTGTGCGGCAACCTGGCCGCCGAACACGCGCAGGCGTGTCTCGTCGAGGTTCTTGCCGCGGAAGATGTTCACTTCGATCACCTCGAGGTCGAGCAATTCGACGAGCTCGCGCAGGGCTTCGGTCACGGGTCAGACGATAGACTCCGCCCATGGCCCCCCTCGTGAGCCATGTGCGCGCGTTCCTGCGCACGGAGCACTTCAGGCGGCTTTGGAAGTACGCCTCGGTGTCGGTCGTCTCGACACTGGTGACCCAGATCGTTCTCTTCCTCACGTACCACGTCTGGAACGTCGGGCCGGCGATGGAGTGCAACGTGATCGCGACGATCGTCGCCTCGATCCCGGCGTACTACCTGAACCGCACTTGGACTTGGGGCAAGCGGGGCCGGTCGAAGCTCTGGGGAGAGGTCGTGCCTTTCTGGACGATCACGCTCGTCGCCATGGTGCTGTCGACAGGCGCCGTCGGCCTGGCGGCGCATTTCGCCGACCGGATGAGCAACTCGCTCGAGCGCGCGCTCATAGTGAACTGCGCCAACCTGTTCACCTACGCCGTGTTGTGGACGGCCCGCTACTTCATCTTCAACCGGTTCCTGTTCGGCACCCCTGTCGCCGAGGCCACGGGCGCGGCGCCGAGCGAGCCGGGCGCCGACCCGCTGGCCGACGACCCGCCGGACGCGGCCGCCCTCGCCACCGGCCACAGGGCCGATTCGGAGCCGGGGTTCTCCGAGCTGGCGGCCACCGACACCGCCGACCCGGCTTTGTGACTTCACTCGTTCAGCCCCGTCGCGGCGAGAGCCGCTTGCGACGGCGCTCCCCGAGCACGCTCACCCAGCCCGCGAGGACTCCGCAAAGTGACAGCACGAGAGTCGGGATGTCACCGAAGCGGGTGTAGAGCGTGACCCCGTCGCGGAGCGGCACTGTGGCGCGCAGCACCGCCGAGACCGACAGCTGCGTCTTTTGCAGCACTTTGCCCCGGTTGTCGACAACGGCTGAGTAACCGGTCGGCGCCGCCTGCAGCAGGTCGCGGCCCTCCTCGATCGCCTGCAGGCGGGATGCCGCGATCTCCTGCGCGGGAGCCTGCGCGCTCGGATAGGACGAGGTGTTCGTCGGGACGAGGATGAGCTCTCCCCCGCCTCTCACGCCCGACCGCCCGCGGTCGGCAAAGAACACCTCGTAGGACACGAGCACGGCCACAGCTCCCGCCGGCGTGGTCATCATCCCGCTGCCGTGGCCCGCGATCGCATCTCGTGGGATTGCCTGGAGATTCGCGAGGTGGGAGAAGAACGACCGCCACGGCACGTACTCGCCGAAAGGCACTCGGTGGACCTTCACGAACACGGCGACGAGGGCACCCGACGGCGCATAGGCGACGATCTCGTTTCGGAACCTGGTGGAGCCCACGGGCTCGGTGACCCCCGCCACGAGCGTCGTGTGAAGGTCCCGTGCGATTTCGGAGAGCTGCGCGGACGCCGGTGAGCCCCTGAGGGGCTGGTCGAGCGCCACGGCGTCCTCGGGCCAGAGCACGAGGTCGACCGGGGGCCGGATCCGCAAGGTCGTCCGCAGCGCGGCTAGGTACACGACCGAGGGCGAGACCTGGAGCTCGGACAGGCCCCGCCGGCCGCCGCCTTGCACGATGGCGACGCGCAGAGTCCGTAGCGGCGGCCCGCCATCGGGTGCGAAGGTGCCCCAAACGCCCAGCGCGACCACGAGGGCCACGCTCAGGAAGCTTCCGACGAGGGCATTGTCGCCCTGGCGGCTGAGCGCCCGCCTCCGCCGCTGCCAGCTCACGGCGAGATCGCCGAGCGCGACGCCCGCGAGGTAGGTCACGCCCACCAACAAGACGGTGCCACCGACGCGGGCGGTGCCCTGCAGGGGACCGCCGACCTGCCCGAGAGCGATCCCTCCCGGGGGCACCCCCCCGAAGGGCCAGCGATCCCTGGCCCACTCGGCGAGCGTCAGCAGTGCGGCCAGGGCCGGCACCCGGGCTCGCCCGCCCGGGGCGAGGGCGCAGGCGATGGCGAAGAGGGCGGACTCGAAGACTACGAGCACCGCATAGCCGAGAAACGTGAACTTGTCCACGTAGGCGAGGCCGATCACGAACTGCCCGACACCGGCCAGCAAGCCTGCGCCCGCCCGCCCGCCGAGGGACCGCTCCCGCAGCGCCCAGGTGATGGCCGCCACCCCCACGAACGCCAGCGGCCAGAGCCCGAACGGCGGCAGCGAGAGCGCCACGAGAGCACCGCCGCCGAGCGGGGCGAGAGCTCGCAGCAGCCGGCCCGTGCGCCTCATGCGCCTAGGCGATCGAGAACCTCCAAAGCGGCCCGCTCGCCACTTGTCAAACAGGCCGGGATCCCGATCCCTCCGAGCGACGGCCCCGCGAGCTCGATCGCAGGCAGCTCGCTCAGGGCCGCCCGTGCCCGCTCGATCTTCCCCAGATGCCCGGGCAGGTACTGCGGGAAGGCCCGCGGCCAGCGCTGGACCAGGCTGGCGAGGGGAGGGGCGACGGCGCCGATCAGCTTTCGCAGTTCACCGAGCACCGCGTCGGTGAGCTCCCCGTCGGACATCGAAAAGGAGCGTTCGTCGCCGTAGCGTCCCGTCGAGGCTCGGATGACGACCTCGCCGGGCGCGGCCACGTACGGCCACTTGGCAGACAGGAACGTGCAGCCGGTGATGATCTGCCCTTCGCGGCGGGGCACCAGGAAACCGCTCCCCTGCGGAAGCCGCCTGATCGCGCCCGAGGACCAGGCGAGTGTCACGAGGGCGACGCTTGAATGAGGGATCGAGCCGAGCTCGGCGGCGGCCACCGGAGCGTCCTCGACGAGCAGGCGGGCGGAGACGTGGCCCGGAGTCGCGAGCACGACGCCGTCTGCGAGGACGGTCCCCTCCGTTGTCTCGAGCTCGTAGCGGTCCCTGGTTCGCCGGAGACCGGTGACGGTCGTGCCGGTCTGGAGCTTCACGCCTCGAGCCTGCAGGTCCGAGACGAGTTCCTCGACGATACGGCCGAGCCCTCCCCGCATTCCGAGGAAGAACGGCCTTGATCTGGCGCTCTCGGCCGGCGATGGCTTGGGCGTGTCCCGCATCATCTGCCTGAGCGCGCCGGTCACGCTGCGATGGCCGACAAGAGCCTGCGCGACCTGGGGGGCGACGACGGTGAGCGACAGGTGGTCCAGGCCACCGGCGTTGATGCCGCCGAGCAACGGGTCGACGAGGCGCTCGACCAACTCCCGGCCGAGGCGGCGCTTCAGGATCGAGGCGGCGCTCCACTCAGGACCGCCCGGGTCCCCTGCCCCGCCGGGTGTCGTGACGCGAAAGGGTGCCGCAGGCTCCGGGGGAAGACCCAGGCTCGAGGCCGAGATGGGCTTGCCCAAGGGCACGAGGTCGAGCGCCGCCCGGGCAAGGCCGCGGGCGCTCACGATCCGTGAACGGGCGAGAACGAGGAGGTCGGGGGGTAGGCCGAGGATGAGCCCGGCCGGGAGGGGGTGGAGCCGTCCCCGCGCGACCACCGAGGGGGAGCTCGTCGCAGGGGCCACGAGGTCCTCGCCGATCCCGAGTTGGCGGGACAGCTCTGCGGCGCTCGGGTTCCGAGTGAGGAAGTTGTCGGGCCCGAGGTCGACCGGACGTCCGCGGAACTCGCGGGAGAGGATCTTGCCCCCGAAGCGGTCATCGGACTCGATCACCACGACCTCGAGGTCCGCGTCGCCGGGGCGGACCCCGGCGGCGGCTCGGGCGCCTTCCCTCGAGTCCGCGCCGCCGTGAGGCTGCCTGGCCGTGAGAGGCCCGCCGGCGAGGACACGGGCCGCGCCGAGCCCGCTGATCCCACCGCCGACGACGACCACGACACGGCTCATCGCTCAGAGCTTCTCCGCGCCACAGATGACGAGATCGGCCAGAGCGGCGCACATCCTGGGCTCGGCGTTCAAAGACGCCGTGCGGGCAAAGGCCATGCCCACCTCGTCCGCCACGCGACGGGCGTCGATGTCGAGGTCGTAGAGGACCTCGAGATGATCCGAGGTGAAACCGGCCGGGCAGACGACCACGGCGCGCACGTCCTCGCCCGGAAGCGACCGCAGTCTTTCGAGGATGTCAGGGCCCAGCCAGGGCTCAGGCGTCCGGCCGGCGCTCTGCCAGCCGACCTCCCAGCGATCGAGGCGGGTGGCGGAGGCCACGAGCTCCCCTGTGCGCCGGATCTGGTCGACGTAGGGGTCGCCGTCAGCGACGACGCGGATCGGCAGGCTGTGGGCGGTCACGAGCAGGAGCAGCTGGCCGTTCGCCCGCGCGAGCTCACCCGAAGGGCCGAGCGACTCCAGCGCCCGGCCGACGCGCTCGGCGAGCAGTTCGATGAGCACCGGGTTGTCGTGCCAGTGCTCGACGAAGGCGGCCGACATGCCCAGATCCCCTGCCTGCTGGTTCGCACGGGCCAGGTACTCGCCGACGCTCCCTTGCGAATAGTGGGGCGCGAGGACCAAGCCGACAAGGCGGCTCACTTGTTCAGCAGCGAGCTCCTCGACGGCGTCTTCGAGGCGGGGTTCGGAGTGCTTGTTGCCGAGCACGCAGAGGAACCGGCCGGGGAAACGGAGCTCCAACTGCCCTTGGATCCCTGCCACCTGCTCGGCCGTGCGCCTCGAGAGCGGGGAGGTTCCCCCGATGGCGTCGTAGCGCCTGACCAGGTCCGCCAACTGTTCGGCACTCGGCGGCCGTCCGCGGCGCACGTCGGTGTAGAAGGCCTCGACCTGGCTCGGCGAGGCCGGGGTCCCGTAGGCCATGACCAGCACCCCGATTCGTCCCGCCACGGGCGTCATCGGCCGGCCTCCTCGCTGGCGGACGTGCCGGGCTGCCAGGCGTGCACCGTCTCGACCACCTGGGCGAGCACACCGGGGTCCGTCTCGGGCAGGACGCCGTGACCGAGGTTGAAGATGTGGCCGGGCGCGCCGCCCGCATCAAAGAGGACCTTGGTCGTCTCTTCGATGACGACACCGACCGGCGCCAGGCACACGGCGGGGTCAAGGTTGCCCTGGACCGCCTTCCCGGCACCGATACGAGCGCGAGCGGCATGAAGCGTCACCCGCCAGTCGACTCCCACCACGTCGGCCCCGGCCTCGGACATGAGCCCGAGCAGCTCGCCGGTGCCAACACCGAAATGGATCCTCGGGACGCCGAGATCGCCTGTGCCCTCGAGCACCTTGCGCGACGCCGGCAATGCGAAAGCGGCATAGTCAGCCGGGGAGAGAGAGCCGGCCCAGCTGTCGAAGAGCTGGACGGCGGATGCGCCAGCTTCGACTTGGGCCCGCAGCGAGGCGAGGGCAATGTCGGCGAGCCTGTCGACGATCCGGTGCCACAACTCGGGCTCGGCGTGCATGAGAGCCTTGGTGCGCGCAAAGTTCTTGGACGGACCACCTTCCACGAGGTAGCTGGCGAGGGTGAACGGGGCGCCGGCGAAGCCGATGAGGGGGACCTCGCATTCGCCGGCGACGATGCGCACGGTCTCGAGCACGTGGGCGAGGTCGGCTTCGGGCTCGAGGGGCCGGAGGCGTCTCAGGTCCTCGGGCGCGCGAAACGGACGGTCGATGACCGGGCCTCGTCCAGCCACGACCTTGACGCCGACTCCGATCGCGGCGAGGGGCACGACGATGTCGGAGAACAAGATGGCCGCGTCGACGCCGTAACGGCGTACCGGCTGCAGTGTGAGCGCGGCCGCGAGCTCAGGCTTGGCGATGGCCTCCAAGATGTCGCCGTCGCCGCGCAACCGACGGTACTCGGGCAGCGACCGGCCCGCTTGGCGCATGAACCACACCGGCGTGCGCCCGGCAGGTGCGCAACGACACGCCCGAAGGAAGGGCGAATCGGCGGTTTTCACGGCACGACAGTATCCCGGCCCTGGCACAAGCCACATTTTTCGCGCGTTTGGCTGGATTTATACCGCGCGCTTCAAGTAGAAAGTACGCCGTGAGCGACGCAGCAGTACTGCCGCGCCCGCACAGCCGACTGCAGCCGGGGGGGCCTCAAATGCTCGCCGTTGGCGTCGTCGTCTGGCTTGGCTCGGAGTTCATGTTCTTCAGCGGCCTTTTCGCGGCCTTCTTCACGATCCGCGCTCACAACATGCCGCACTGGCCTCCGGGTGGGACCTTCCCCTCCGGGGCGCGTCTCGACACGATCCAAGCACTGATCTTCACCGTCGTCCTTCTCGCCTCCAGCCCGACCTTCCAGCTCGGCGTGTGGGCTCAGGAGCGTGGCGAGTACAAGAAGGCCCGCAACTGGATCATCGTGAGCTTCATCCTCGGGGCTGGGTTTCTCGGCAACCAGATGTACGAGTGGAAGACCCTTCCCTTCAGGGTGCACACGAACGCCTATGGCTCGCTCTTTTACATAATGAGCGGCCTTCACGGGCTGCACGTGCTCTTGGGGCTCGTGGCCATGCTGGCCCTCTTGGGACGTCTCGCCGGCTCGATCAAGGGTGGTGACCCGGGTGAGACGGCTGTCTTCCAGGCCGTCAGCTACTACTGGCACTTCGTCGACTTCGTATGGATAGGGCTGTTCAGTGCCCTGTTCCTGCTCTCGTGAGCTCGCACACTCTTTGGCGTCGCGCCCTTTTGACCCTGGCGCTCCTCGTCTCGGCGAGCTTCGTCGGCGTGTTCGTGCTCGGTGGCGGGCGGGGCGACGCCTCCCGGGCTTCCCGCTCGATCGAGGTGGCCTCCGCCAGCCTCACGAGCCAGGACAGCCCGACTGACGCGGACGAGCTAGCCGCCGGACGCACCCTGTTCGTCGAGAACTGCTCCAGCTGTCACGGGATAGGTGCCGAGGGAGGCGTCCGGGCGCCGCCTCTGCTCGGCGTCGGGGGCGCCACGGTCGACCTGTGGCTTTCGAGCGGTTGGATGCCGCTGGCCGAGCCGGCTGCCGAGCCCGAGCGCAAACCGGCGAAATTCGACCGTGCCCAGGTGCTCGAGATCGTGAGGTACGTCACCTCCCTGGCGCCGACGACGCCCGGGAACCCCGGTATTCCCTTCGGTCTCGATATCTCGCACGCGGACGTGGCCGAGGGATTCAGCCTGTTCGCGCTCAACTGCGCGCCCTGCCACACGATCACCGGCGCCGGGGACGCTCTCGCGGACGGGATCCAGGCGCCCTCGCTGCACGGGGTCACCAAGACGATGGTGTGGGAGGCCATCCGGACCGGTCCGGGCAACATGCCGCGCTTTGGGCCCGGGACGATCTCCCCCGGGCAGGTCGTCGACATCGTCGGTTACGTGGTTAAGAACATCCAGCACCCGGTGAGCCCTGGCGGGTTCTCCCTCGGAGGCGTCGGCCCGGTGGCGGAGGGATTCGTCGGCCTGTTCGTCGGCGTGGGCCTCACCCTGCTGGCGGCGCTCTGGGTGGGCGACCGCAACGAGCCCGAAGAAGACGAAGGCCACGAAGGCCATGAAGGCCCCGAGGGCCATGAAGGCCCCGAGGGCGGCGACGGCCACGCGGGCGATCACACTGGCATCCAACACGGGGAGCTCGCCCATGCCTGAGAATGCCGGCGGCCCGGCCGGCCCGGCCGAACAAGACCCGAGTGGC
>Ga0326728_10005547_pt1 | contig 35183 bp, 32 predicted proteins | sample MB3enrmetagenome_FD_207602 | JGI IMG/M metagenome (GOLD analysis project Ga0326728, IMG submission 207602) | Lab enriched peat soil microbial communities from McLean, Ithaca, NY, United States - MB31MN | ecosystem: Environmental > Terrestrial > Soil > Wetlands > Peat | place: USA: New York...
GAAAGGGAAAACCCTGGATACAGACAAGGATTCACCTACGGGTTACCGCGCCAGTCCTCGACCCTACCCGTGAGGGGCGGGGCGGCAACCACGGCTATGGGAGCACCCCGCCTACTCGACCTACCAGGGTAGTAGTCCAAATACTTGCGCAGAATGCGCCGGAGATGAGCTTCGCCCATGATGACGACAATGGTCAAGGCATTCGCAGCGCAGAGTTCCAATCACCCGCTCCACATAAGGCGACTGCCAAGGACTATGCGGTGGGATAACAACCTCCTGGATCTCGAGCGCCTTCATTTGGGCTTGAAAAGTCAATCCATAAATTCCATCACGATCCCGGATTAGACAGCGAGGAGTTTTTTGATCATAGAAAGTCTGAACAAGCTGGTTTGCGGTCCAAGCGGCTGTCGGGTGTTCTGTCACATTAAAGTGAAAAATCTTGCGGCGATCATGGGCGAGGACGATGAGGACCAACAAGATGCGGAAGGTGGCCGTTGGGAGGAGCAGCCGACAAGGCTGCGAATTTGGTCGGGTGAAAGTCCCGGCACCGCCAATTGCCTGTGTACGGGCTGCTAGCATATCCGGTGCGTGCAGAGGTAACGAAGCACGATATGCCCGGATGTAAAAACCTCGGCTGCCCTGCGCTTCAGTTAGGCGCAGCGGTGGAAACGACCTGGCAGGTGAGCAAACTCAGAGGGTTGAACGTAAAGGAATGTCTACAGCTTCGAAAATCACCCCGTGAAAGTCGTGTTCGCAGATAATAGCGGGAAGCCGACCCATTTCCCAATTGGGGAAGGCCGATGACATGGAGGAGGAAACAGGCATAAGCACTTGTTGGGACCGCCGGAGTAGGGGACCAGGCATCTGGAGAAAGATTCGCGGAGATATCGTCGGGAAGGATCGATGTCCAGCTGGGGCCGACAGCAACCGGCACGTCTATCTACACGCTTATGGGACGCAGGCGCTACGCGATCGAACGGCTCCGCGCGATGCTCGATGAATATCTTTAACACTAATCGCTGGAAGGGTGGGGGTGGTAGATATGCGAAAAAATTCAGGGAAATGCGGCTTCCGCTAAAGATCCTTATCATATTGGGCGGCATCGCGCTGGCGGGGCAATTCACGTTCCTGTTTGGACTTTTCGTGATGCTGCTCTGGACTTGGCTCATGCCGAACCTTTTCAGGCTGCCAAGGATTGACTATTGGCATGCTTGGGGTTTGGTGTTGCTTTCCCACATCCTATTTAAATCCTGGGGAGGACGGCATTGGGGGCGGAGGCGTCGTATGGGCCCTGGTCGATTCAGGCACGACTCGGACGAGAGTGAAAAAGAGCCTGCACCCGACCGGCCAGGCGTAATCCACTTCTTTGTGGACCACACGGCGGATGATGAAGTAATGGCAACAGCCGGGGTTCAGGAGTTAGGAAATATCTAAACGGTTAGGGTAAAAACGAAAGAGACACTAGACATTCCACCCAGCTAATAAAGCCCGAAAGGATTATGACCGCATGGCTGCCGTGGCCTGAACTGCCTCCCGAAGCTCAGATGTAATTGCGGCTATGGCAACACCATTTAGGTTGAGAAATTCAGCGGATGGTTGTTTTTCAAGATTCAGGTCGTTGCTTTTTTCAAAGCCGATGCCCATGGATATCATAAACATGTTCGCAAGATTCACGATATTGGCTAATGGACCATAGCTTGGAGCAGAGCACGGATTATGGTGATAGCCAACGGCTTCCACCAATTGCGGAGGAAAATTCCACTTTTGTGCAAGTAGCGCACCCACGTGCACATGAGAGAATCCGAAGGCGAGAAGTTCCATTTTATGGAATGTGGAATCTCCCTTATAGACTCCGCTGATGATTTTGATATATTGCGATCGGAGGTTTTGCAGCAAAATCGGCTTTCCGATATCATGCATCAGGCCACAGATTAGTGCCTCTTCGGGATTCTCATATCGCACACGACGCGCAATTGCGCGAGCGGCAAGCGCAGTGCCCCAGGAATGATCCGACATCAACTTGGTGCCAAGATCCTTGGCGCCCTGAAATACCTGCTCAGCGGAGGCTGCCATGATGACGTGCTTTACCGTCTCAAGTCCAAGAACGGATACGGCATGCGAAACCGTGGAGACTTCTCGTCGCAGGCAATACATTGGCGAATTGACAATCCTAAGTATTTTGGCTGACAAGGCCTGATCCTGAAATATCACTTGCTGAAGATTTCGAATGGAGGCATTCGGATCAAGAGTCATTTCCATAGCCTTCATAACAGCATGCGGAAGAGGCGGAAGGTCGCTTACCTGTGCGATAAGAGTCGAGAGCTTTAAGGTAGATTCCTCAACTGTCTGTATGCTAGACATATCTCCTTGCTTTCGATGCGATGCTTTCGGGCTTGCCTGCAGAATTTGATGGAACTGAAGGTTGCCCAGATTGAGTAGGCCCTAGGACAGTTGCTGCATTATTCCTTTCAAATCTCGGCTGGACAATCTGCCAACAGTCTTTTGCCGACGATCAGCCAACGAATCTGTCGGCCATCTTAAAGCCCCCTCGCAGGTTGGCCTACAGCAGATTTATCGGAATGAAGACTCGATATCTTGACGAATAGTGCATAAAATTGTAGCTCGTACTCCTGTCTGTCGCCAAAACTCGATAAAGCAGCAAATACAAGAAGTTGCCTTGGGCTCGGAACAGGTGCTTTTTTTCTGATATGCGGCTTTGATTGACGTTAATCAAGGTGTCTATGGCGAATTGCTTCATTGAGTCAACCTGCACCACAATCCATTGCATTTGCTATTTTTGTTACAATGCCAAGATGAGTGATCTCGTCGTCCTTTTTGTTCATGTCGTCGTCACGCTTTTCCGACTCTGCGCTCCGGGAGGAATCCGATCCGTGGTCGCCGAGTCCGTTCTCGTCAAACATCAACACCTAATCCTGAATCCTTCCCGGCAGCGGGCACCGAATCTCCGGGCATCCGATCGTTTCGTCGCAGGATTGTGCTCCCTGTTCGTCCTGCCTGCCCGCGAATCGCCCGGCAAATTGGTTTGGCTTTCGGTGTTTCCGTTGATAAAGTCATTGTCCGACGAGTCTTGGCCAACCATTACAGACCTAACCCAGGCTGCGGTCGTTCCTGGCTCACTTTCCTGGGTCATCTGAAGGACAGTCTCCCCAGTAACAGCTCGCAGAACCCTTGGTTAACCGGCTAATCTCTGCCTGTGCTTTGGCCTATAAAACTGGTGGAGTGTTTTTTGAACTTGAGGTCTTCTGCAATGCATAAAACCGTCTTTTGCTTGCTCCTGAGTATCCAAACTCGGCGTTTTCGTTCAAAGCTCCCAGGGCAGCTAAAGAAAAATACCCAAAAGCGGCTCTATTCGCATGATTAATCGAAGCGGCCAATGTTTCCATCTCTTGAGATTGGCCGGTTAATTGTTGGCACTGCAAGCTGTTAGCAAAACAAGTGACCATTCTGTTTTTCGGGATGGTGGAATGCTCTGGAGTATCGGTCTGTTTTACGGCGAATCGACGACTTTGCGGACACATTGGATCCTGGTCGTCCTGAACCGACACTCGCGAAGCATGATCGGCTTTGGCGTGCAGGCCGGAGCAGTCGATGGACCGGCACTTTGTCGAATTCAATCATGCTGTCAGGGGCCAACCGGCCATGCCTGAATGTCTCAGTTCCGACCATGATCCGGTTTCCCATTTTGATTTGCTCCGGCCTTATTGCTGATGTCGTTGTTTGCCAATTTTCATGCGGCAGTGTGGGGACAGCTTTCTGCTGGTAAAAGGGTTGGTGGCGTTTGGAAAATCCAGTCTTTCTAAGCGGTCAAAGATTCTGTCCGGCGCGGCCGACACTCCGCATGAGCGAATGCATGGGAGCGTTATTTGGGATTTTCGCGATGAGCCCAGCACGCCATGCGGCCCGGCGTTCGTAGTGATGATTCAATCCCCAACCTCCGAGACCTAAATCACAGGCCCGAGATTGGCATTCTGGATTGCTCGGGTCTCCGGGGTATCCTTATCCAGCAACAAGTGCATCCGGAACTTATGATAATCACGAAAGGAGCGCGTCAACGTTTTCAATGCGGACTGCGTTTTGGCAACGGAGTACGTCCAGAGAAGGCTGGCACACAGGCGGGAACCCCGGAAACAGCCAGGAGGCACCTACGTGCCGCCGCGCAGGTTCCCGACCCTACCAAAAGAGTTTTCACAGGCAGATTCAGTCCCCATTATGCTGACTGCTTGTAACACGCCGAATTATTTTCAAAGTATTTCCATAATAACGTTTGACATTTGTGGAGTGGAGGCCTACCTTTCACTCGGGTTTTGAGTTTCCGGGCGAAGGAAATTCGAAATTCTCAGATAGTTGTATCATGGATCCTCGGTAGGCGAGGCTCCCGCGCACATACAAGCCACTGCCCAATGGCATCCAAAGATGCCAGGGTCAGGGTAGAACAGGAACTCCCGGGCTAAGGGTTTTCCTAAGGTGGCTGAGGTCTTCGGCCTCTCACGGTTCGCGGTGCTGAAGCTATACCAGTGGGGAAATCCGGCTGAATTCCTTCCAGGTATTAGGCCATTTTCTCCGCTGAGGAGGAATGGCAGTTCCTCCCAGCTTCGAATTCGCCTCCAGAAAAGGCATATGAGATCAAGAGACGGCCAGCCTCCGAGTAGAGGCGGCTTTGGACAGTTGTTTGCGGAAGACCTGCAAGTGATCGGATAGTTCCTTCTATCGTCTCGCCTGCCCATCTCCCGCAGACTCAATGTGGTGAATGCGGAGGGATGAGGTACAACTCCCCTTTTCTATCGACATCCCGGCCGAATAAATTGAAGTGCAGCCGTGTGCCAGCTCAATCTTCAAAGGGGCATCTGTACGAATCAGCCCACGGGTGGGTGATGCATGAACTTATTCTCAAGCCTGTTTTATAAATATCGGAAGCCCTTCAAAGCTCTCAGCAGGTTCTTCATCGTTGCAGGACGGGGCATCATCGTGATGGCGGCTGACAACGACGCCAAAGGCATTTCAATGCCCAGTCCCAAACGCGTCTGCAGGCGCAAGCGGAGGAGAACAAACAATGGGAGGCCCGGCTTAAGGTTTTTCTTGTCTGCGCGCTCAGAGGAAAAGCGGCAGGCAATAATTTCACGGGGAAACGAGAAGAGAATCATAATGCTTGGCCTGAAAAACAGAATCGTACTCATCGCCCTTGCGATTGTCCTGCTCGCCTCTGCCGGATGGGGAGATGTGGGAGGCAAGATCACCGGAATCGTAAAGAAACAGACGAACGGGGTCGTTCCGGATGCAACGGTTGTCGTGACTCACATGGTGACGGGAATCAAGCAAACGACGAAAACCGATGAACAGGGGAGCTACTCATTTCAGGTTCACCCGGTTGGGCAGTATGAGATTGAAGTTGCTGCCGACGGTTTTAAGACGAGCCAGATAAATGACTTAACCATCAATATCGATACTTCCCTTACGGTGGATGTGACGCTGCAGCTCAGCGAACAAAATCAGTTAGCTCCAACCTTTGCATCGGCTCCGGAAGCGAGCAACACGGCACCACCCCATGATCAGGCTTGGAACCTGCACTTTCAGTCCACAGTTAGTGCTCAAGGCCACACTTCTTTCCCTGCTGAATATACGGGTCTGAACAGCCTTACGCCTGGTGCCCAGGTCAGAGACACCGTATCCGTGGATGTGATGGGCGGCATGCGTTTGTGGCGCGGGGGGGAGTTTTTCGCCGATGGCCTGGTGTGGCAAGGATACGGCCTGAACGACACGCTTGGTATGGCAGGGTTTCCGAATGGCGAAGCGTATAAAATTGGAGAGACCTATCCACATGCATACATCTGCCGCGCTTTTATTCGGGAGACGATAGGTTTCGGCGGGGGAAAGGAAGACGCCGATGATGCCCCGTTCGAATTGAAAGGTAGCAAGGAACTTCGGAGACTGACGTTTACGGTGGGCCACTTCAGCGCGGCAGATATATTTGACACCAATGCCTACGCCAACGACTCCCGGTCCCAGTTCATGAATTGGGTCTTGATCAATAATGGTGCTTGGGATTACCCGGCAAACACGCTGGGGTTTACTAATGGTGCCGCAGTCGAATTAAATATCCATGCATGGGCCGGGCGGCTGGGCCTATTCCAGGTGTCGCAGGTTCAGAACGGAATGCGACTGGACTGGAACTTGGCCAAAGCTTGGTCCACGTCGGCGGAAGTCGAAAGGCGATATTCACCTCGGGGACATGCCGGGGCTATTCGCCTGTTTGCCTACGACACGCGGGCGCACATGGGAAGCTATCAAGAGACCCTCAATAATCCGAGCTTCGGCGAGGATATTGCGCTCACAGCGGCGTACCGATACAAGTACGGCTTTGGCGTCAATCTGGAGCAGGAAATCTACAAGAATCTCAGGGTCTTCGCGCGCCTGGGTTGGAGCGATGGCAAAAGCCAGACATGGGAGTTTACCGATGTGGATCGTACAGCCACTGCGGGACTTAGCCTGAAAGGGACGTGGTGGGGCCGCCTGGAGGACACGGTAGGCCTCGGCGTGGCCGTCAACGGCATCAGCGCCGCCCATCGGCAGTTCCTTGCGGCTGGTGGTCTTGGAATCACAGTCGGCGACGGAGCCCTCGACTACCGCTCGGAGCGCATCGGCGAAGCGTATTACAACTGGAAGATCGTGAAACACTTCCAGTTGACTCCGGATTATCAATTTGTCCAAAACCCGGCATATAATCACGCCCGCGGGCCTGTCAACCTTTTCGCCCTGCGACTGCACACGGAGTTTTGATTTGGCCAAGGTGTGCTCCGCGAAAACTCCGTCCCAACCGATTTCTTGGATTTTTGAGTTCTGCGGCTCCATGCTTTCGACATGAAGATTTTACTTAGAATCGTGGTTGTTCAATGGCTCAATTTGGTTATCTTCGCATGGTTCAATCGGGTGGCATGGGTACGGATTCTTGAGTTGCGACAGCAGCTGGTGGTATACAAGCGCAAGTCGAAGAAGCCCTTGTCCGCGATATGGGGACCGTCTATTCTGGTGGTTGCTTTCAAGGTTCTGGAAAGACTGGAGATCTGAACTGCTCGTAAAGCCAGAGACGCTGATCCGATGGAGGGAGAGACGGTTTTGGGAATTCTGGCGAAGGAAATCTCAAAGCAGGCCAGGCAGACCTGGAATCCCTAAAGAACACATCGACTTCATCCGGCGGATATCCTTCGATTATCCGGAGCACGGCGAGGGTCGTATCGCTTTGGAGATTGAGTTCGGCATTCGCCACGCCTGCTCGACCGTCCGGAAATACATGGTCAAAAGGCGATTAGGACCCTCAGATCCTCAAGCAGGGCAAAGCATTGCGAGAACCAATCCAAGGCAATGTGGTCCTGTGACTCCTTTGCGCAGCAAACAGTCATGCTCCGTATTCGCTATATTTTTGTCATCATGGAGCGCGCGAATCGAAAAGGCATCCACTTGAACCTATCCGATCATCCAACCCTTGAGTGGACGGAACAACAAATCAAAAGTGCCTGGTTCGAGGACCAGCCCAAGTTCCTGTTCCACGACAACGACGGGAAATTAGGTCAGCTCGGACGTCCGTTTCCAGGAGAATGCGGGAAAGAAATTATCATGTCGATCCGCATACAATGTGTAGCTGTGGCTGTAGATAGGCATCCGGGGATTACCGATTCCGTACGGCACACTCGACTCGGCAGCACGCATCGAGCGGTTGACAGGGACAATTCGCCGGAAGTGTCTCAACTGAATGTTGCTTGGGAATGAACGGCATCTTCGCTGTGTACTCAAGGAATTCATCGGCTGGTCTAACCCCTGCCGCGTGCATCAAGGGTTGAACGGAATCCCGGATCCTGGATCCGGTGTTGCCCGATCCGAAGCCATTGGGAGGCAGATTTGTGGCAATTCCGGTGTTGAGCGGGGTGCACCATAACTATCGGCTGGCTGCGTAGTTGTCTTCGGTTTGCGATTTGATACTGGAACCCCAGTTCAGTGCGGCCCAGTCACTCGATTCTTTGGATTCCCGATGGCTATCGTTCATCCGGGACCATTTGATATTGAAGCGAGGAGAGAGCTGCTAGTCCAAATGCCCGGATCAGTAAGGTTCGGAAGCCGTATCGGGGTTTCGCGGACCACGGGTGTATCAAACTTCTAATCAGCTTATGACGATTCCCGAGAGTGGGACAAGGCATGAAAAATGTTCTGGTTGGTCATCAGAGCAACTCGAAAGGAATAGATACTGCATCCCCTGCGGCTATGCATTCATGCAAAGCTCCGGGGAATGATTAGCGGCAATTAAGTTTTTCGCCGGAGATTCTAAATATCTCCGAGTGCACAAGTGATTTATTTTTTTTCAGCGTTGAACATTAAATCGGGCCTGCCGAGCAAATACCCTTGGCCGTAATCGATGCCGATTGTTCGGAGTGTTTTTAATTCTTCGGGCTTCTCTATTCCCTCGGCGATCACCTTGGCTCCGATGCCCCGACCAAGTGAAATAATTGCTTCCAGCAATTCGCGATTAATCATGCTCGTGTGCACGCCTTGGACCAGCGACATGTCAACCTTAAGATAGCTGGGTTTAAGCTTGCTGATGGTCTCCAGTCCGGAGTATCCGGAACCTACATCATCCACCGCCAGAGACATTCCCAAATCCGTAAAATAAGCCATTGTGTCCTGAAAAAGGCTCAGATTGTCGATCACCAACTTTTCCGTGATCTCAATGACGATTCGATCAGGAGTTATGTTTGCGCGTTCCAGCAATTCGATCAGATGTTTTCCTTGAAATTCCGGATCGCGAATCGTTGCAGGCAGGGTATTGACAAAAACCTTTGATCTAGCCGGAAGCCGATTGGAGAACAAAAGAGCCTTATTGCGGCATACTCTGTCGAGTTCTACCAGGAGGTGATGCTTGATTGCGGCGTCAAACAATTCGTCAGGCGACCCAAAAACGATGCCCCTGTTGCCGCGTGAAAGAGCCTCGTATCCGATGGGTTTCTCCTCGCGCAAATCTACAATTGGCTGATATAGCGTGATCACTTCTTCATTAATAATGAGCTCTCTCAGCGTGTGCAAGCTACCCATTCTCTCGGTGTTTTGCTGCCATCTCGCCTGCTCGAGGGCCTCGCGGATAATGCGCAGAATGATGTGATGCGGATCCATGAGCGGATTGTAAATGCCCATGGCAAAACCGATCGAGATGTTAGGCAGAACTTTTAGATAAGGCGAGGCAGTGCGCAATAGCTTAGGGATCAGAACGTTCATGAGGCGAACACGCAGAGTTTTGAGACTCTCGTAAGACCCGGCCGCCGTGTGACGCCGCGGGCTTAGAAATAGCAAAATGCTCAATCCTCCCGGATCTTCCAGTGACAGAATGTCCTCCTTGCGATAGTCTTTACCGGACTGCTCTGCAAGCAACTCAAAAACCTGCTGCCGCACTAATGTATAGATATGAATGCCGTATTTTTCTTCGATGGTGTTGAACGTCGAAATATCCAGAAGAATAAGTGAGAGGCTTCGGTTCTTGATTAATTCATCCGTGAGGGCCGGCAAATATTCGTGATATGTGTGGATGCGTTCGGACATGATTGCCTGCATTCTTTCAGAAAATTAAACTATCATACAATGAATTCGGGAAAATGCTATCTATCTCATCCGATAAAATAGCTGCATCGGCGTCCTAACGGAATTATAAGATGCTATCGGGCATTTTGGAAGAGCGGGATGTACCAAATGCCTCGACAGACCTGTCTATGGCGAATGGTTAATTTGAGCCAACCTGGACCACAATCCGTTGCATTACCTGGTTTGTTACAATGCTGAGATGCGCGATTTCGTTATCCTTTTCCTCCATGCTATCGTTACGCTTTCCCGACTCGGGTATCCGGGCGGTATCCGCTTGATGGTCGCGGAATCCGTGCTCGTCAAACCTCAACTCCTTATAGATGCTCCGATGGCCCATTGACATTGGTTTTAGAAAGAAAAGAAGAAACTTTTGCCTTTTTTCTTCGATCGTTTATTTTCTTACCGTGCACGCATCGTCATGCCCAATGAATTTAAGGAACCCTTTCGTTTAGACGAATATAGCAAGACGCTCAAACTTGACGATGAACTTTGGTCCTTAAACGTGTACTCAGATGTTTTCCCGTCAGAGGAATGCCATAAGGCTCACGCGGGACCAAGTCAGCGTGCCCGGACAGCCTTAGATGTCTGATCCTGAATCGTTTCCGGCATCGGGCACCGAACGTCCGATCGTCTCGTCGCTCGTAGCGATGATGAGGCCCGCCCTCCTTTTAAATTTCAACAACCACACCAGTTTGCGGTGGCTGCACTCCCCTCGTATCCGCTGGATCCTTGTCCAATCAGAGATGACAGCGGCTGTCGTGGTGGTAAGAAAAATAGGGTCGAAACCTTGCTCGAAGGGATTCTTCGTTGATTGCGCTGATGAGGTGATCGAGGCACTCTCGGCGTGTGGATCCAATCAGGAGCTCGACACAGGGTGTTTGCCAGGGAGCTCAAGGGGCCGCAACCACTGGGGTGTCAATTCTCGCTCTCCACCATTTCAGATCACAGAGCTTATCTTGATCCGTAAACTCTGCCGAGAATTCCGCTACCAAACTGCTAGGTACCTATATTAAAATTGAATCCATAATTTCCTATAGGATAAAAACTTCGATCCGGAGTGACTCGCTGGGCGTGGCCGGGGAAGTTTTTCGTCATGAAGGATCTAGTCCGAATCGGGTTGCTTTGGTCGTTTCTTGCTCAACTGAGTTTGAGCGGCTTTGCGCAGGCCGGGATCATCACAACCTACGCAGGTCCCGCATTTCCGGTAAATGGCGCTCAGGCGATCACACGGGGACAGAACGGCGCCACCTACACGGTCACCATTAGCAACGTTTTCGGGGCCGGCCTGGCTAGCGGAACTGTCACTGCGCATGAACCGGAAGGGGGCGGGTATAAGTATGCTGCCTAAATCCCTTTTGCAAGTGCTGGCGTTAGCCGGCCTGATGTTGGTATTCGCGGTCAGAGACAACGCGCAGACGGCGGGGCCGCGCGCGGTCATCACGCAGGCGATTGATGAAAACAGGCTAGTCACGCTGGCAGGCAACACGCGCCCCGAAGCATATAGCCAAAACGATTTGGGGCCTGTTGGGGACGATTTGCACCTGGATATGTACCTCCAGTTGAAGCGTTCAGCGGAGCGGGACGTAGCGGCTCAACAGTTTGTCGAGTCGCTTACCGACAAAGCCTCTCCGAATTTCCACAAATGGATTACGGCCGCCGAGTATGGACAGCGATTTGGCGCGGCTTCCGAGGACATTGCGGCCGTTTCGCGCTGGCTGGAATCGCACGGATTCAGCGTCAACGGTGTTCCCGCGAACAACATGGTGATTGAGTTCTCCGGAAACGCTGGCCAGGTACGCGAAGCGCTGCACACTGAGATTCACACTCTCGAAGTCGCGGGTAAGCGTTACTTCGCCAACATGAGCGATCCGCAAATTCCCGCCGCTTTGCTGCCGGCGGTGACCGGGGTCGTCTCTCTCAACAACTTTAAGCCGCATCCGATGCTCGTGCCAAAGGGACAGTACACAGTCAATTCCTACACTGTTCCCATCGTTCCGGGCGACTTGGCGACGATCTACAATTTGAATCTAGCATTTTCCAGCGGGTATACCGGCCAAGGGCAGACCATCGTCGTGGTCGAGGATACGGACCTTTACAATGGTACTGGCGATTGGGGCGTTTTCCGCGAGACCTTCGGGCTGGCTCAGTACCCTTACGGTTCGCTCACGCAGGTCCACCCAGCGCCTGGGACCGGCAGCGCTTGCATTGATCCCGGAGTTAATGGCGACGACGCTGAGGCGGCCATCGACGTTGAATGGGCTAGCGCGGCTGCGCCCAATGCCGCCGTCGTGATGGCATCCTGCTCCAATACGACCAACTTCGGCGGATTCATTGCTCTTCAGAACCTGCTGACCAACGGCGGCCCTCTTCCAAGCGTTGTCAGCATCAGCTATGGTTCGTCGGAAACGGATTGGGGAGTTGCAGGCAACAGCTACATCAACACGTTATATCAAACCGCCGCCGCCGCGGGCGTTTCGGTGTTTGTCTCCTCCGGTGACTCTGGGGCCGCGGTGGCCGATGGGGGTGCGGAGGTGGCGATACGCGGAGTCAGCGTAAATGGCTTTGCCTCCACGACATACAATGTCGCCGTCGGCGGCACGGACTTCGGTGACTATGCTTTCGGCATCACCAGCGCTTTCTGGAATGTCACCAATGGCGCTTACTATAATTCTGCCAAATCCTATGTTCCAGAGATCCCGTGGAACGATTCCTGTGCAGGCCTAATCGTAGCCAACTATTATGGATTCAGTGCAGGCTATGGCCCTTCGGGCTATTGCGACAGCACCTATAACCTGCTCGATACCATTGGCGGCAGCGGAGGGCCAAGCGGGTGCGCCACTGGGACCCCGGCACTTAACGGAGTAGTTGGCGGGACGTGCGCCGGATACGCCAAGCCTTCGTGGCAATTGATTTTCGGCAACCCGAGCGACGGTGTTCGCGATTTGCCGGACATCGCCCTTTTCGCATCGAACGGCTTTTGGAGCCACTATTATGTGGTTTGTCTTTCAGATGGGGCGAGTTGTGCGGGTGACCCTTCTACTTGGGCCGGATTTGGCGGAACCTCGGTTTCTTCCCCGATCATGGCCGGGATTCAAGCCGTGATCAACCAGGCGTTGGGATCGAATAACGTCGGCAACCCGAATCCCGTCTACTATGAAATCGGTCAGAACGAATACAGCACTTCGGCGGGCAGAGCCGCCTGTAATGCCGCCACCGGCCCCGTCGAGACTTGCAGCTTCAACGACATCACCCAGGGCGACATGGCCGTCCCTTGCGCGGGCGAATTCAATTGCTATTTTGGCGACCCAGGGCTCGGCGTCCTGTCGACCTCGAATACTTCATATGAACCTGCCTACGGAGCGGCTCCGGGGTGGGACTTCGCGACAGGCATTGGCAGTGTGAATGCCTTCAGCTTGCTGACCGCCTTTGTTGACTCCGTCGTGCCTTTCATGGCGCCGGCGGCGCCGGCGCTGATATCGCCAACCAATGGTGCCACGGACGTTTTGTGCGGTACCGCGCTGACGAGGTGGCAGGCATCCACCGGGGCAACATCCTACGATGTGTACTTCGGCACGGCGTCCACGCCTCCGTTTGTAACGAGCACCGTGGACCTCAACTACGCTCCCGGTACGCTGAGTGCGGCGACAACCTACTACTGGGCGGTCGGGGCCAGGAACAGCTTGGGCGCGAATGCTTCCACGGCGTGGTCTTTCACGACGAGTTGCGTATCGGCGCTGAATCCGTCCAGCACGACGGTGCCCGTAGCCGGCGTCACGGGTACGATCCCGGTGACCGCTACAACAGGATGCGCGTGGACGGCGGTAAGCAATGTCGCATGGATCACGATCACCTCCGGAACCTCCGGCAGCGGCAACGGAGCGGTTGCCTATACGGTAGTGTCGGACACGGGCTCGGAACGCGTCGGCACGATCACCATTGCGGGCCAGACTTTCACGGTGACGCAGGGGATCTACCCGCTGATCTCGACGCTCACGGGCGGCGCTATGCCTCCCACGTCGGCGTCAGGAACGTCGGTCTCGATTCCGGTATCGTATGGCGTGGCCGTTGACTCGTCCGGCAATATCTACTTCCCCAGTCCGAACCTGGATGCGGTCTTCAAAGCAGACCCCATGGGCATCGTGACCCGGATCGCCGGGACCGGCATCTCAGGATACTCGGGCGACAACGGTCCCGCCCTGAGCGCCCAGTTGAATAGTCCGCAAGGCGTGGCGTTGGACACCTCCGGAAACCTCTACATTGCGGACAGCAGCAACTACCGAGTCCGGAAGGTGGCCACTTCCGGCGTCATCACGACGGTGGCGGGCACCGGGACGTACGGGTACACGGGTGACGGCGGCACCGCCACCAGCGCGCGGATCGGCAGTCCTTACGGCGTGGCGTTGGACGCCTCCGGAAACCTGTTTATTTCCGATGTCAACAACAACGTAATCCGGAGGGTGGCCGCGTCGGGAACCATCACGACGGTGGCGGGCACCGGGACGTACGGGTACACGGGTGACGGCGGCGCCGCCACCAGCGCCGAAATGAGAAATCCCTACGGCTTAGCCGTGGATGCGTCCGGCAACTTGTACATTGCGGACCGCAACAACTACAGCATCCGCATGGTATCAACCAGTGGGATCATTACCACGGTGGCGGGCAACGGGAACTGCTGTTACGGCGGCGATGGCGGCCCGGCGACCAGCGCCCTACTGTATTCCCCGACCGGCGTGGCTGTGGATGCCGCCAGCGATTTGTACATTGCGGACTACTACGGCAACCGCATCCGCAAAGTGGCCGGGTCGGGAACCATCACGACGGTGGCGGGCAACGGCAGTTTCGGTTTCGCGGGCGATGGCGGAGCTGCCACGAGCGCCGGACTCGCGTACCCAGCAGGTGTGGCAGTGGACGCCTCCGGCAGCTTGTACGTCGCGGACTTCGGCAACGCGAGGATTCGCAAGGTCACCGCAACAGGCATCATCGACACCCTTGTAGGCGGGGCTCTCGGTGACGGCGGATTAGGAGTATTCGGTGTCTTGAATCAGCCGTCCGGTGTGGCCAGCGACAACGCTGAAAATACGTATGTCGCCGATACTTACAACCATCGCGTCCGGATGGTGGCGGCCAACGGCACGATCACTACGGTTGCGGGAACGGGCGTGGCAGGATTCTCCGGCGATGGCGGCGCGGCCACCAGTGCCCAGTTGAATGGTCCGCAAGGCGTGGCGTTGGACGCCTCCGGCAACCTCTACATTGCGGACAGCAGCAACCATCGCGTCCGGATGGTGGCGGCCAACGGCACGATCACTACGGTTGCGGGAACGGGCGTGGCAGGATTCTCCGGCGATGGCGGCGCGGCTACCAGCGCCCAGTTGAATAGTCCGCAAGGCGTGGCGTTGGACGCCTCCGGCAACCTCTACATCGCGGACAGCAGCAACTACCGAGTCCGGAAGGTGGCCACGTCCGGAGCCATCGCGACGGTGGCGGGCAACGGCAGTTTCGGTTTCGCGGGCGATGGCGGAGCTGCCACGAGCGCCGAAATGAGGAATCCCACCGGCTTGGCCGTAGATGTGTCCGGCAACTTGTATATCGCAGATAGTAGCAACTACCGAGTCCGGATGGTGGCGGCCAACGGCAAGATTACTACGGTTGCGGGAACGGGTGTGGCAGGATTCTCCGGCGACGGCGGCGCAGCGACAAGCGCCTGGCTGGAGTACCCGACCGGCGTGGCTGTGATCGCCGCCGGCGATTTGTACATTGCGGATCACTACAACAACCGCATCAGGAAGGTAGCTGCCACCGGAATTATCACCACAGTGGCAGGCAGCGGCACATACGGCTACTCGGGCGATGGCGGTCCGGCCACCGGGGCGACTTTCGCGTATCCATACGGCGTCTCTGTGGATGCCGCGGGCAACGTGGCTGTGACGGACCAGAGTAACAACGCGGTACGGTTGCTGACGCCGGCTGGCACACAGCCGGTTCTCACCATCCAGAGCGCGCATGCTGGCAATTTCATGGCTGGATTGAATGGCACTTACATTGTGACCGTCGGCAACGCCGCCACGGCCAGCGCGACCAGTGGTACGGTCACGGTCGCCGAGAATCTGCCCACCGGCATGGCACTGCTGGCGATGTCGGGCCGGGGCTGGACGTGCGGCGCTCCAGCGGTGCCCGCCTGCACGCGCTCCGACGCTTTGGCCGGCGGGTCTTCCTATCCCGCGATCACCGTGACGGTGAACGTGTCCGCGGCTGCGGCCGCACAGTTGACCGGCCAGGTGAGCGTGTCAGGAGGCGGCGCGGCCACGGCCGGTGCCGAGGATCTCACGCTCGTTACGCCGGCGCCGGCGCTAAGCATAGCGAAGACCCACAGCGGGAGCTTCACGCAGGGGCAGGCTGGAGCCGCCTACACGGTGACGGTCTCTGACGCGGCTTCTGCGGGACCGACCAGCGGCCTGGTGACGGTGACCGACACGTTGCCTTCCGGGTTGACGCTAGTGTCAATGACCGGCGCCGGATGGTTCTGCTCCTTCAACAGCTGCTTCCGGAGCGACTCCTTGGCTGCCTCTTCGAGCTACCCGTCCATCACCGTCACTGTCAACGTGGCTTCCAACGCAACATCGCCTCAGGTGAACTCCGTCAGTGTTTCGGGAGGGTCGTCGGCAGTCGCCAGCGCGACGGATTCGACGATCATTGGAACGTTAAGTGTCTCAGTGAATCTCTCTCTGAGTGCGGGCGGCAGTGCGACTTCTAGCACGGCAGGAGTGAATGAAACGACCCAGACTGGTTATGCAACACTCGCGGTAAACTCGGGGGCTGTCCCTTACGGAACAGCGGTGTTTAGCTTGAAACAGAACGGAGTGACTGTCGGCGAAACAGGCGTTCCCTCTTCTCCGCCCACCACTGCGGCTCGGATCTTCATTGACTATCGCTCCTCTGTCGCCGCCATCCCGGCGCGCGTCAGCGCCGGCACAGTCGATATCAATACCGGGATCGCCGCCGCCAACTCTGGTCCTGCCTCTGCTAACGTCACCTGCACGTTACGCAATATCGCGGGCGACACTCTCTCGACTGGCCAAGGAACCCTCGCTGCCGGAGCCCACTTTGCCAAATTCATCGATCAATTGGGGGATGTGGCTCCGGGCTTTGTCCTTCCGGCTAACTTCCAGAGCGCTACTCAGTTTGCATCTTTGGAAATCTCCAGTGATCAACCCCTCTCGATCCTTGCGCTGCGTATGACTACCAACCAAAGAAACGAGGTGCTCTACACAACTGCGCCGATTGCAGACCTTACTCAACCACTCACCAGTAATGCCATATACTTTCCGCAGCTTGCCGATGGCGGCGGCGAAACCACCTCGCTCATGTTGCTCAATACCTCCAATGCCATCGAAACCGGAACCCTACAGATCTTCGATGACAACGGCAATCCTTTGGTTGTCAACCAGGTCGGGGGCACGTCCGGCTCTACATTTAGATACTCGACCCAGAATGGCGGTGCAGTCCGCTTCCAGACGGACGGGTCTCCAACAACCACCAAGGTCGGATGGGTTCAGTTAACACCGGATGCAGGGACCTCAGCACCCGTCGGAGCAGGAGTGTTCAGCTGCAATCCTGAGGATGTCTTAGTGACAGAGTCCGGCATTCCGGCGACCATCTCTACCACACATGCGCGCATCTATGTGGATCTATCGGGAAGCCACGACACAGGTTTGGCAGTTGCAAACGTCAACGCTGCGGCTGCCACTATCACGATTAGCGCATACCAAACCGATGGTGCAACAAGCGTCGGAACCAGCCAGGGTCCGCTTCAATTGGCGGCCAGCGGTCACAATGCCCAGTTCGCCGACCAGTTGATCTCTGGTCTGCCTGCAGGGTTCACGGGTGTGCTGGATATTGCCTCGCCAATCCCCTTTGCGGCTCTCACGATGCGATCGCTATATAACGAGCGCAGCGATTTTCTCGTGACCACCTTTCCAATTGCGGACATGACCCGGGGCGCTCCTTCTCCCATAGTCTTTCCGCAGCTTGCGGATGGAGGCGGCAGTGTGACGCAGTTCATTTTGATCGGCGCAGGCGGAGCATCGACCGTGACACTCAACTTCTATGGCGACACTGGCACTCCGCTGGCGGTTGGGCAGTAAGGGAGAGCGACGAAATATTGTTGCTGCTGCGCGCACCCACAGCAGTGGCCAGCACCTTCGTTCGGAAACCGGTAAGCATTCCATCTTAAATGCTCAACTACCCAGGACATTGCTGCTAATGGACTACTGGGCACCTGCGTTAAAATCAAATCTATAATTTCCTAGAAGACAAAGAAGCCGAACCGCAGCTAAAACATCGGGTATTGTCCCAGGGGGGCTTCATGAAAGCTCTAATACGAATCGGGTTGCCTTGCTTGTTTTCGCTTCAACTGAGTGTGAGCGGGTTTGCTCAGTCCGGAATTATCACGACCGTGGCGAGAAATGGCATTGCTGGTTTTAGCGGCGACGGCGGTCCGGCGACTTCAGCGCAGCTCTATGACCCAGCTGGCATAGCGGTGGATTCGGCAGGCAACCTGTTCATTGCTGACTCCTTTAACAACCGCATCCGAAAGGTCACCGGGGTTAGCTTCTGCCTCCGCTTTCTTCCCCCAGATGGCGGTCGGGGGCTATTCGACAACATTATTCACTGCAACTAACACCGGATCGACTGCAGCATCGGGAACCGTGACCCTGACAGCTCAACAGGGAAGCCCGCTCACTGTGAGTGGCATAGTGAGCGATTCGTTCGGAACAACAAAACCCGCTGTCTCTGGATTTTCTTTTCCCTTTTCTGCGCTCCTGGAAGAACCCTTATCCTATCCGCTGTTGGCTTAGCAACAAGCAGTCCTCTCGAGGTTGGGTAGGCACAGATTGATAGCACCGTGGGCGCCTTAGCCACAGGTTCGCTTGCACCATCCTCCTGATCAACTCCCTGATTTCTCTCCTGATTCCTGGACGGCCAATAAGGTTTCGTCTCGACAGCCATGTCCAATACAACAGGGCAAATGCCTTCCGATGCCATCGGACCAGCGTATCCGGTTTGACGCCGATCAGGAACCAGCAATTTTTGCTTGTTACTGATGGAGTAACCAGTTACCAACTTATCGATTACCTGAGCCAACTCTACTGATCACACAACCAGAATTCGTTTGAAAGCGTCCATATCCCCACGTTGTTTTGGCTCCGTCAACGTCTTCAAAGCCCCTTTATGCTTGTCCAGCTGTTTTGGGAGAAGCCGGTTAACCGATAAATTCTCAACGGAAGACGTTGGGGAAGAGGGTGACGTCGAGGAGGAGGGTGGAATTGCGGGTTTGGTTTCTGGATTTGCAGGAGTCGGTTTGTTCGACACAATGGCCACAATAATATATAGGACACACAGAAAAGCAACTATCCAAAACCCTATCTTTAAAATTAGCCATCCACCTCCAACTTTCGCTTTTTTGACTTTCTCCGGAGGAGCAACTTTCTGTTCAGGCACTGGAATAGAGGTTGGTGATGGCTGGGGGGCTCCATTGACGTCGGCGACAGTCTTTCCGAAATCCTCTTTGTCTTCAGTCACAATCAGTTCGCTATCCACTGCAGGAAGCCTATAACTCCTGTCGGGTATAATTAATGGGAGGTGGCGGTGATGGGCCAGATCAAAAGTCGGTGCCCCACACTCCGGGCATTTCACCAGCAGACGTGATTCGACTTTAGGCGAAGGCGTTGGGGAAGACATAGGCTCCGGCGGAGATACAGGCTCGGGAACATCCACCGCCAGTTCCTGACTGTCCAGTTCATAAACCGAAGCTCCGTCTGGCTTGAGTTTAGGCTCCTCTGGTTTGGCCTCAGCTGCAGGCTGCTCTGGTTTGGCCTCAGCTGCAGGCTGCTCCGGGTTGGCTTCAGTTGCAGGCTGCTCTGGTTTGGCTTCAGCTGCAGGCTGCTCCGGGTTGGCTTCAGCTGTAGGCTGCTTGCCAAGAAGACGCGCCTTTTGTTGAGCAAACTCATCTTCGGTTAACGCCCCAACTTGCTTCAAGTCCCAAAGCTTTTTCAATTCATCCGCAATAAAGGCAACCGGCATGACGCTCTCCTTCTCGGATTACCGCATCCTTTCCCCTCCCCCATACTTCAGATCCCGACCGGTTCCTGCTGTCGCCATTTACTACTATGGCAACTGAACCTTTTAATCATTTGCAATCTAAGAAATCGGTTTTGCTGATTTACTTGGTACGAGCTTACATCCGATTATGAAGGCGAGTCCATGCCGAAATTTGCTGCCCGGTCTGTCGCTCACCTTGCGGCAGGCTGCCTGAAGAAGTCTCTTGATAGATGCAGAGCTTTTCGAGTTTGCACGGATCGGCCGTCTGCTGCTACAGCTAGATTCCTTCTTGGCCGGAGTCTTTCGTTTTTCAGCACCTCAGCTTCACTTCAATTTTCCGATTCCAGAGACAAGGTTTCAGGAGTGATAGAATGTTGGCAACATACACCCGGCGATTATCGCCAATTTCCCACCCGCGATCTGGTTCCTGGTCTCAGCATATTACTGATTCGGAATCGGCAGCTGAAAGCCGGATGACGGTCTGGTCGCGATACTTCTCTTTGTGCTCACATCACCCGGAGCATTAAATTCCCAGCACCTCGTCGCCCCACTCGGCAAGATCCCGGTACGGTCCCCTGAATCCCTCCTCACCTGCGAATTCCCCTATCCCTGGATCAATGGCTACAAACTCGACACCTGCCTGGTTAGCTGCCGCCAGATCGCCTTTGCCGTCGGCGAAGAAGAGACAGCAACTCGGATCAAGTTGGTGCTCCTGAAGTAGCCGGGCTAGGGACTCCGCCTTCGGCCAATCTCCACCGCCTCGGATGATATCAAGCAAAGATTCGAGCCCATGAGAAGCAAGGATATCCCGCAGTTCAAGGATAGGCGTGTTTGACAGAGCGACCCGGGTAATCTGGCGAGCTCCGAGTTCCCCCAGAACCTCCCTGCAGCCGAGTATCAACGGGGCCTGACGCATGCACTCACCCCCAAGGGTTTTGAACTTTTCCCACCGGAGCTCAAATTCCTTCTCATTGAATGGGCGTTTGATCACCTGCTGTTGGATCGTTCTTATCTTGGTTCCGCGATCTATGCCTGTCAGCGTGAGGTACCGTTCAGCAATGCGTGCCTGCAGCATAAGATCATCGGTAAAAGCCTGGGCCATTGCCTGGGCGTTGGCGCGGTTCGAGTCGATCAGCACCCCGTTCACATCGAAAATGCACGCGGTGATTTTCAAATTCAGTCCCGGATTCCTCATGTTACACCTGATGTGGGCTCCCTCTCATATCCTATCGCGACAAACACGCGAATGCACGGAACCTTGGCCTCAACATTCGGGAAAACTGTAGAGACTTGTTATTTTTTGCACTGGTCAGGTCATATGGCCAATCGTCTTATCCGACAGGCAGGACCTAGGACTTGGAGTCTAGTGTAGTATTATCTAGCGGCGCCAATACTGGACCAGACTTGGCTAATTCTGGTCTTTTCCTAGAGAAGACGAGCTCGTATGGAACGATTGTTTCGTATGTTGATCGGGTGAGGAAGCTACGTCCAGACTGGCCTATTGTCGAGATCCAGGGTGCGAACCATATCAACCGCATCCTCAAATTGCAGTTCCGGGAAGCAATTGCAGCCTGGGAAAATCGCAGTGCAAAATAGCGGAGATCGAATAACTATGAAACAGCTGTCTCCAAGGTTATCTAAGGCCATCCTTTTGTTGCTTATGACCTCCATCCCCCTGTTTGGCGCAGATGCTGCAACTGACGCGAAGGTCATAACACTCAAGCTGGTCGGACAATCACGGTTACTGCAGGGACCCATTTTGGGAGGGGCCACGTCCGCATTTTTCGAACGTCTCCTTGATCATCCGGCCAAAATAGCAGTCCTCAATCAGATGGCTATCGGGCTGGACCGATTTCCAGGAGGCTCCGATGCCAATTTTTATAACTGGCGCACCCGGTTGATCGAAATCCAGGAGTTTCGCAACAGCTCCCCCTATGTGCGCTTTTGGGCCAGAGCAGCTGCCAACATAGCTAGGGGCATGCCTGATGGCATTTCAATGGAACAGTATGCCGCTTTTTCCCGGCAGATAGGGGCGCAGATCATCTTCGTTCCCAATTTGGAGTCATCAACAATCGCCGAACAGGCGCAATGGCTCAAAAACCTGGCCAGCAAAGGGCTAATTCCAGACCGAATTGAACTGGGAAATGAATTCTGGGTCGCGATGGGAAATGATCCGAGGAGTCTCGAACGCTGGCCTGATGCCCCCTCAAGCACGCGTACGATGAAGCAATATCTTGATGCCTTCAAGCCTTATCTGCCCGCGAATGCAAAGGTAGCCGTGCAAGCCGCTGCAAGTGGCTTCAACATCCATGGCAATCCCAGGGCACGATTCTGGCAACGAATCGAAAAATGGGATGACGACCTTCGTCCAGAGCCTTGGTTCCAAGCAGTTACTTTGCATCTTTATCCTCGGTTGAGCGAAGTGATGGGCGATCCGCGGGCAGGACTTACACTGCCGACTGCGGAAAACGTGATGCCGCGCCTGAAGGCCATGATTGCCCAGGTGGACGACGGGGTGGAACATGTGCTGCGCCACATCGAACAGCGTCTGCCCGGAAAGGAGATCTGGATAACTGAGTGGAACTCACGCGGTGCTAATGCAGCAACTCAGCACGGGGCCGACATTGAACCTGCGTCCCCAGCGGTGCAGATGCTATTAGCCACGCGCATGGCACTCGTTCACCTGCGCCACGCCTCAGTTACCGCATCTCTGTTTTTCATGTACGACTTCAGGCCGCAGAATCCGTTCTCTATGTTCATCGCGGATCGGAATGGAGGTTATGAGCTCGTGCCGTCGGCGGTAGCATTGCGGTGGCTGAATGAGGCGGCGAATGGTGGGGGTTCATTCCAGCGTGTGGTCCAGGAGGGTGGCAAACCGATTATGGGCGAAGGGGTGATGCGGCAATCTTACCTTGCGGTCGAAGGAGGCCTTTTCCAATTGAGAAACCGCACGATCTTGATCCTGGAAAACGTCTCGGCCGATGATTTCTCCGTGGATCCTTCGACTCTCGTTCCGAAGAAACGGCCTTCGAGCATAGAATTCATGTCGATGCCCGATCTTGTAAAGACCGAAAAAGTCCCCGCCAAGATCGAGCGCCAGGATTTTGCGGGGAGTATTAGGATATCTCCGTTTTCGGTGACTCGTGTTCTTTGGGAATAGTGGCGAGTCCAACCGTTGGACTGCTACCAGAGCACAGCGCCGCTGCTTTCTTTGGTTAGGCCATAGAGCAAGGGTCGAGAGCAAGTTTTGGTGGGGGCACAAACTGTTTTCAGAGAGCCTGCCCCTTGCACAAATGCTGCAATCCTGGTCCTGTGCCACCCCACTCTTCGCTATCCAACAACATCCAATTCCGTTACAATGAGCCCAACTTCTTGAACAGTGTTTCATTGCGTTACCGACTGATAGTCGGATACGACGCGTTCAAAAACCGGGGAGATAAAAATGAAGATAGCTATTGGTGCTTTGGGCGTTGTGCTTGCAGCATTCCGGGCCCAGGCTTTTGCTGCAGACACGCTTGAAACGAGGCTGGCCGCGATCGAGGATCACCAGGCGATCACGGATCTTGTGGTGGGTGCTTATCCGCGCGCATTGGACGAGCAAAGGCTTAATGATTATGGTGCGCTATTCACAGCCGATGGCGAGATGATCGTCGGCGATGTCGTGGTTAAAACCCCAGCGGCGATCGTAAAGTTCCTGTCAACCCCCGGCGTATTTGATCGCCCGAAACCGGGCGCGGCCTCGAAACCGCCCACGCCACTTCCCAAGGCTCGCGAGGTCCCCCATATCATCAGCAATCCCTATTACAAGATTGAAGGTAATATGGCGACAGGCGGCGCATACTGGACGGAAGTCAAGCTTGTCAACGGGCAGACGCAGGTAATCGGTACCGGGCATTATGAAGATGTTTTGCGCAAAGTGAATGGGCAATGGAAGTTCAGCAAGCGCAAGATAGTGCGTGACGTGCCGCCCGATGAACCGATCCGGGGTACAGGGCTGGCCAAGGCCAAGTGATCCGTAACCGAGCGCATCGGTGCAAGATGTGTTGACGTCCGACTGGAAGTCTAAAAGCTACCGCGATCAGCCTCTGGCGTGGCATCCTCTCCGACGCCGGAACGTTCTACAAAAACTGTGGCCGGGGCTGTCCTCTTTTTTCCACTGCCGCTCCTGTACCGGGCAGGTTGGATCCCGTTTGAGAGCGCGACGATCGTCTCGATTTCGGTGATCAGTTGTTCATCGATTTTAAGTCTGAGCGCAAGCAGGCCAGGAGTCCCCATTCTCAAACATCGTGCCGTAGAAACCGATCTGACCCGATTTGGGATCTGTCACATAAAGCTTGTATTTGCCCGGCCCGCTAGTTGTCGCCCACAGACTATCGCCGCGCCTGAGTTTCTGTCCGTTTTCGGTAAAGCGGACATCGCAGGCAAGTGGCAGCTCACTGGGAATATGCGCAATCATTGCTGCGATATACTTGTTCGCGTGGCTTTCGAGGCAGGCCCGGTTGCATACATCGGATGCACCTGCATGTTTACTAAAGCCCAGAAGAGTTGGAACGATTAAAGTTGCTGCCAAACTGATATTGCGGACAAAATGGAACTGTTGGACAATTCAGCTCTTCAGGAACAACTCACGATATGCCCGAGGAGTCAGCGTGTCGTGGTACTGGAGGGATTATAGCTGAAGGTGGCTGGGAATTTCATTTGGGAATACTGCGGCTTTCTCCAGAGCTGCAGTATGCCCGTTGGATGAATAGAACTTTCACGGAGCCGAGGTGGTTGGAGACCCCTCCCTTTCTGCGATCAAATCAAAACCAGATCGAGTTCCTGTCGCGCGTTACGCTCCATCGAAAGATTCATGTTGTAGGGGTGAGCTAATCGACGAACCGCTACGGAAGTGATGCTGTTATGCTACGTTGTAAACCATCCATTCCTTCATCTGGACTGGCCAGCGCCTCTTGCATCCTGGCCGGATAAGATTGTCCAAATTGCATTTGGCCTGAATGGCGGGAAACCGATATAATTCTGCTAGGATTGTTTTATTTCGGGGGGCACAATAACGGCCATTATGATCCCTCACAAAAAGCGAGTAGCAGGGTTCTTCAGATTATTAACTTTGCTTTTCTTGGGATCCTGCGTCGGTTACGGAGAAAGTCCTGTGGCTAGATCAGTTGGCTTCGAGACAATAGAGCGAGGGCAACAATCTGGGGTACGCACCAGCAAAGCTGCTGTCATCCTTGACGAGACGGCCTGGAGTAGGTTCTGGATGGAGCATAAGAAGACCGCGCCATCTGACGCAACACCTCCAGCAGTGGACTTCAGTAAAGAAATGGTTATTGCCATTTTCCTGGGGGGGCGCCCTACCGGCGGCTTTTCTGTCAGTGTCGCGGAAATCTCCATCCCTGAGTCAGCCGGAGGATTGAGCGTAAATTATGAGGAAATTAAACCTGGGAGGAGGTGCATCGTGCCCATGGTGATCACGTACCCCTACCAGATCGTGCGACTCGCACGAAATGAGGGCACAGTTGTCTTTAATCATGCCATTCGCGTGAAAGACTGTTCCAGCCGGTGAGATGTGTCGTTTCTCAGCAACAATAGGAGCACGCGCAGGCCCCCAATCCAGCATTCCATTCTCTTGCACTGTCCACCTATAGATTCCAATTCTTCATCTGGTTTTCCTGTCGGCTGAGTGGATTTCAAAATGGCATTTGGCTTGAATGGCCGGAATCCCTTTCAAAAAGATGCTATGGGTTATAAGTGCTTGGCGTTCATTAACACCAGCAGTTAAAAACTGGAGAAATACCGGACCTGCAGCCAGAGACGAGACGAATGAACATTAGAATGCCAATAGTCTATTGACCTAAATTCACGGTCGTATCAAACGCCGTACCAAATAGTAGTATCCTTACGAAATACGAAGCAGTTTCAACCTAACGCATTGTGAAGCACAGCGCGCCAAGCCAAGCAGGAGGTTTTTGTCAAACCTTCCACAAGTCCCAAACTGAAAGGAAACATTTGAGCAGACGCTCAACAGTAGTTTCCTCAGTAGTATTATTTGTTTTGTCGTTAGCCACTGTAGCGATGGCTGCGGACCCGTTTGTGGGGGCTTGGAAGCTGAATTTGACGAAGTCCAAGTACAGTCCTGGAGTAGACCCATCACCAAAGAATCAAGAGATAACGATCACGGCGCAGGAAAATGGCATAAAGCTAGTGGGCGACACCGTTGATTCTGAGGGGGAATGCATCGCGCTTCGAAATTGTCAGAAAAATGTGCTGGCAGGGATTACCCAATAACAGGGCGTGAAATTTTACTCACTTTCGCGCTAAAACGCATGAGCCCCAACACTCTTGACGATCTTGGCAAAAAGGGCGGGAAAGGGGTCGGGTGCGCACACAGCGTTGTCGCAAAGGACGGCAACCTATGGACGTACACCCTAAAGGAGAGGAATGCAAAGGGACAAGACGTAACCGCCACAGAAGTGTATGATAAACAGTAGTCGAAGCCCGACACGGCATCACATCAATAATTGCAGGAAGAGAATGGAGGTTTGGCGTTGTAAATAAAACACTGCAACTAGGAAAGGGGAGAGGATATGTTTAGGTTGGTAACAAGTACAAGAGCCAGAGATGGTAGGGTAGGCGAAGCAATCGCGGCCTTGAAGGAACTCACTGCGTTTGTGGGCGCCAAATATAACTTCAAACCCGAGATCTATGTACAACAATTTGGCCCGGCTCATGTGATCTATTCCATCACCGACGTTAATGATCTCTCGACAGTCCAGGCGCTACACGAAAAGTGGATGCTTGACGAGGGCCTTAGGGCGCTTGTGCAGAAGGCAGATGTCTTTATAGAACCGCCCACGACTGCGCTTCTACGATCAGTATGACAAAATGCGATGGAAATATCATTCAGGCTTCAAGAAGGGCCGCTCTTCGGAGTGGCCTTTTTCATTTGGTGAGTCTGTGCAGGGCACAGTAGTCCCATTGAGATCCGGTGCCTCACGGAGATCTAGAAAAAAACTCCGGCTGATTTCTTGTGAATTAGGATCCGGTTTCCGATTCGCGCTTGGTATTTCGTATTTTCATGCCCAAACTAACCACTTATCAATTAGTAATTAAAGGCATGGCGAGAGGGAGGAATTATGGGACGGAATCGCATATTGGAATTGGCATTGTGCTTTAGCGGCGTGCCGGAATCAAGCAATTGGCAGATGCCTGCAAGAATCACAAGGTTGTTTAGTAATCAAAGCGAAAGAGCCGGCGCGGCTAATGCGGAACGTTGTCGGGTGCTTCTGCAGTCTGCTGTTGTTAGGATGTACCAAAAGCTTTATGAGGCATTATTCACGGCCGAATTTATTTTTGGCCGTTCGATCTCGTGTAAAATATTGCATAAGTGCTGCCGAAAGATGGGGATAGGGGTTATCTACCGACAGAGTATCGCGGAAGCACGCCAAAGCCCGCACGGGACCAGAGCCTTTACCAGCGTTTTCGCATGGGCTGGGATGTTAAATAAGACGCATCCATTAAAACCAGGGACTGCAGAATTTAAATGTCCCTTTGCCGTCCGGGTCGGGTACTGAGAACAATTTGACTTCTATACCATACGTCTTGCGCAGATTATCTTCTGTAACGACATCCATCGTTTGACCTGAAGCAATGAATTTTCCGCCACTCATCATAGCTACCGTATCCGGAAAGAGCAGAGCGTGATTAGGGTTGTGTGTGGTCATTACCATGGATATGTTGTGTTCCGACAATTTGTTGATCGTCCGAAGGCTCAATGCCTGATTCTTAAAATCAAGATGGGATGTGGGTTCGTCCAGGAGGATTACCTCTGGTTCTTGCGCCAGAGTTCTGGCTAGAAGGATAAGTTGTCTTTCACCGCCGCTGATTTGCGTGTAGGGTTTGTGCTTGATATGAAGCATGCCCACCTTATCCAGTGCCTTCTCGGCCAGTTCCGTATCCTTTGCTGAGGGGGAGCCAAATAACCCAAGGTATGGTGTTCTGCCCATGCGCACCACCTCCAGCGCTGAGAAAGGAAATAGCGTGGCATGCTCCTGGAAGAGGAAGCCAACCTTCTTTGCCAATTCGATGATATCAAAACTGGCGATGTCTTTTCCGTTTAACTGAGCCTTGCCCTTGTTGAGCTTGAGCGCTCCGCTGAGGCAGCGCAGCAGTGTGGTCTTGCCGCATCCATTGGGTCCAAGGATACAAAGGACTTCACCGGGATATAGATCAAGATTGAGGTCGTTGAAGATTTCATGTTCATCATATCGAAAACAAGCATCCCTTAACTGGATCCGCGGTTCCATCTACCTCCACCCTCCCTTAGTCCGGCGTAGCAAATAAGCAAAAAAGGGAGCACCAATGACGGCCGTCAAAATCCCAACAGGTATTTCTTGCGCGGTCAACGTTCTGGCCAGAATATCAATGAGAATAAGGTATGCCGCGCCAATGGCCAGAGTGGCAGGAAGAAGCGTTTTATGATCCGGGCCGACGATCATCCTGCCTACGTGCGGTATCACCAGTCCGACCCATCCAACCAATCCGCTGACCGAGACCGCTGCGGCCGTGATAACGGTTGTGCTCACAATTATGATGCCTTTGAGCAGTTCTGCCTTTACTCCTAGGGAGCGCGCTTCTTCCTCACCCATAGATAGAACGTTCAGCCTCCAGCGGACGAGGAGAAGCCCGGCAGTGCCCAATGAGATCAACGGAATAACAGTAGCCAGCTTTCTGTAGGAAGATCCGCTAAAACTTCCCAATAACCAGTACGTGACGGCGGGAAGTTTGTTGTCGGGGTCGGCCACGTACTTTACTGCGGAAATTAAAGCGGAGAAGAATGCGGCTACAACTATTCCCGAAAGTACAAGCATCAACACGGGCGTTGTTTTGTAAACTCTTGCTATCAAGTATGTTAAAGCCACTCCAGCCAATCCGAAAAGAAAGGAAAACAACTGTATCTCCAAATCATTCCCAGAAACCAGGATTGCCAGCGCGGCACCAAATCCTGCAGCCGACGACACGCCCAGGATATCCGTACTCACCAGGGGGTTGCGGAACATGCCCTGGTAAGCCGCACCGCTGATGGACAGGCCGGCTCCTACACACGCCGCCAGTATCGTGCGGGGTAATCGGATCTGCATGACTATAGCCTCGGCCGTTGCGTCCCAATTCGGATGTATAGGAATGATTTTGGATAATAGGATCCTCATGACTATTAATGGATCCAAGGCGTATCGTCCCAGGAAGAGGGAAATGTAGAAAAACGCCAGTGGCAGAACCATAAGAATAAAGAGTTTTTTCTTTGGCAAATCGGCTCCTCGTCTCGGATAGGCAGCGGCCGCTTGGTGATTTCCAGTAGGTTGCAAAACCCTTCATTTATAATTGTGATATCGGCACTCAAAGGATGATTTTTGTTTCCATGCCCTTTTCAGGCGGTATATTCCTGCCGCTCACTTACGGTGCTTTGGCATTCATGATTGAATCGAAGTCGTTATCCGTCAGATTATAGTGGAAAAACCTGGCAAAGAAGCTTTTAGTTTCCGCCTTGACATCCACGTCACGGAATTTATCGGGATAAAGAATTTTAGCTGCCCAGAGAATCTGCAGCGCCCCTTCTGCACTGTGACGGTCCCATAAGTAGACGCCGGTGGGATTGCAATAGACCTTTTTGTCTTTAACCGCCTTGAGGCTACTCCATTGCGGGTCAGTCATTATTTTCTGGACATTCTCGACATTAGGTTCTGTGCCGCAAATGATAACATCTGGATTCCATTTAAGTATCTGCTCCATCGTTGCGGTCCCTGCGTTGCCTTTCATCTCAACTGCGACATTAATTCCGCCCGAATTATTGATCCAATCGTTTACCAAACCTCCAACACCATCTACGGACAGGATATTCGGGCGCAGTGTGTGCAACACCCTGAGCCTCTGTTCTCTGGGTATTGATTCCGTTACAGCCCTGATTCGGATAATATTGCGGTTATAGTATTTTAGCCAGTCCGCGGCAATAGCTTCTGCTGAAGGACCTAGGATTTCGCCGGTCATGCGTATGGTGGTCATTATGTCTTTAAATGTGGTAGCCGGCATCATCACCACCGGGATGTTGGCTGCCGCCGCCTTGTCAATCCAAGGCGGCATGCCAGCAGCGTAGCTCATTAGCACCACATCCGGGTGTGTATTAATTAGTGTTTCTATATTCAGGTCGTTTGCTGCGTTGATAATGACGGGTACATTCGCTATCCTCGGGTATAATTTTCGCAGCCAAGGTTGATTCTGGGCCTGTTGAGTTATCCCCACCAGCTTGTCCGCGCCTCCCAGCATAAGCACCATGCCAGCATTAGCCGGCCATGCGTCCGCAATCCGATTAACCACATAGGGTATCTTGACTACCCGTCCGGCGGCATCGGTTATTTGGCGAGTCGCTGGGGTTGCGTGTATAGCTTTTTGCGGGCTAGGTGGCAGAGAGGCTCCCGCCGCAATTGCAAGTACTAATAGTAATGAGAGGAGCAGCTTAATGAGCCGTGATAAAATATCTTTCAATTGGAGCCGCCTTTTGAATCGGATCAATCTTCAATTTATTTTGAGTGTTTCCCGGGGATGAAAGGCAATTTAGTAAGGTCACCTTCAAATGTCGGATTGAGAGGGCACTTTCCTGCCTCCCTAATCATGGCTGCACCCACCTCGCTGAGAATCAATTGCACCCAGGCAGTAGCGGCCCCTCGATTAGTGCTGTTTTTCAAGATAGTCAGTCCGATGCGAATCCGCTCGCCTTTTATGTCTACAGTGATTCCTGGTTTCAGGCTTTGAATGGTGACGCTGGCCTTCCGATAATTGCCCTCAAAAGCATCACTGGAGAGGTTGATTGCGTCTGGCAATCTGACGCTTTTGCCGCCCATCAAATGTGAGCTATAGGAAAAAGCGTAACCTGTGTCCCTTTCTTCAAGGAAGTGTACGGAAAGGAATTGTTTTTCACTCTTTTCCGCAAGTCTTTGACACAGGCCGGGGACTCCATAATATTGTTCGGCAAGCTGCAAGACCATTAGGGTGCGATAGCCTGCCGGGTCGCCCTCTGGATCGGAACGCCAGAAGGCAACATCATCCCGTTGAAGGATTTCAAACCAGTTCGTTGCATTTACCTGGTTGGCGTATTTCGACTTGTCGGTATAGCGCAGGACAAATCCAGTAGAAGCAAAAACAACGTACCAGTCTGCCAAATCCGGCATCATCAGGTTGGGAATATTCGAGTAGTCCACAGAGGCATAGATATCACACTCTTTTCCTGCCGCGACTTCTCTTGCCATCTGAACCCCCCCGCCACCCACATCGATTATTTCCACTTCTGGGTATAATCGATGGAATTCTCTATTTATTTCCGCGCACAGCCGGGTAAGACTGCCCGCATGCCTGATGGTCAGCCTCCCCAAGAGGGAGGGAGCTTCGGGTGTGGTTCGTTGCATAAAGTCCACCTACGCCTGCAATTTCTTATGAAAACGGCTGGATGGCGATCCTGTCCACCCCTTTTTCGAAAAAGAGGTACCCCGAACCTCCCTCCGCAATCAAATCGAGGACCCGATCCGGTTCGGTCACCATTACTCCGCCGAGCACATTAACCCCACAACAAAAGAACGCATTCGGCAATCCGCTCGCCGTAGGCCCTACGACGACAACCTAAGCATCCGGCTTTCGTTGGTGCAAAAGTCCTTCGAGCGTATCGTTAATCAACGTAGTCCCAGTGATAATGAGCAGGTCAGCCCGTGACACCTTCTCTGCCGCCAGCTCAGGGGAAATATCATACGGCAACTCATCCTGTCCTTTGCCAAAAAAATCTCATGACAGCATCTGGACTGCTTCATGCTGAAATTCCCGGGATTCTCGAGCCGCTGGCAGCGCATGGATATCCTGTCTTCGGAATAGACCAACGATATTATCTGGTGCGGCAGGCACTTTGAGGCGGTTGCGGATTCCCATTTATTTTGGAGATTTTCGTGAGCCAGCGGACTATGCAACCCGTCGTTCGTAGTGATGGTACAGGCCTCCAACCTCAGAAAACTCAATCACGGGCCCGAGATTGGATGGCTCTGCCCAGGCCGCTGTTACGCTGGGGCACAGCGTAGAAGGCTGGAGTCACAGGCAGGGCGCCGCCGACGAACAAGGCATCCGCACGAGTATCGGGTCCGTTATAGGGCCGATCCCGGGACGAGACCAAATACCGGAGCCTTACTCTCTGCAGAAATGAGAGGGCCGCCAAGTTCCCCACGATGGCCGTCAGCTTATGCCGATTTGAGATTTTGCGCATCAGTAGAATGTGAGTGGCACGCATTGAAGATTGGTGGTTGTTACTCGCGAGTCTCAGGGCAATGCGACCCCAAAATTCTCTGATCATCCAAGGCCTGCCGCAGCTCATCTGCCCCTGGAAGGACGCGAGTTGCTTAAGGGGGAATCTGAAGTTCGGCGGTTGTTCCTATCCATTGTTGTAGCACGAGTTACAGAATCGTGTGATACTACTAGCGAAAGCGGCCGGAATTGGAGGGCAGGATGTTGAATGGTGTTGGCAACGGGCTAGGCCGCCCGGGGTATTGGTAGCACAAAATCTGCCGCGCGAGCCGAAGGCCTCGGGTGGCCGGAGGCTCAATGCTCTTGGGTAAGACGTTTCGGCGGCTCATCGGGGGTTTTGCTATTCCTTCTGCCGGTGCCGGCTGGTATTGCGAAAAGCCCCGTCCGTCATAGACACCGTAACAACTATTGACCAGACGTGTCACGCATAGTAGTGTTACGATTTTCACTCTAGTAGCACTATTTTAGGAAAGACCAATGAACCATCGATTGCAGGTCGTTTCTGCCGTCCTCGTTGTCGGCTTCTTGCTGACGGCGGGTACGGCGCTGCGAGCTGCGAACGAAAGTGTGAGTGGACAAGTGACCGACCCGCAGGGCAAGCCTGTTGCTGATGCAAAGATTACCGCCGTGCAAAGAAGTGATTCGGGCATTAGGGAGACCAGCAGCGATTCGGAGGGGCGGTTTTCTTTCACCGCCCTTCCCGCCGGCAAGTACAAGCTCATCGGAACGACGCCCGGCTTTGTCAACGTCAGCCAGACGGTCATCCTGGCGGATGGTGAAGCGTTGACGGTCAATTTGCATTTTGACCAGTTGGCGTCCCGCAGCGAGTCCGTCACGGTGACCGTAGACGTTACGCAGGTCGATGTCCTGTCGCCTGATCCCGCTGAGAAGGTTTTTGCCAGCGAGGACTTGATGGATGCAAATCCGGGACGACCCGGAGCGCCGATTTCGATTCCCGGCTACCCGATTGAGACGGCGTCTAGCGGCATCAAAGCTCCGCAGTATTTTGCGCCTGGGGTAGCGGGTGACCACGGCGAGCCGATCGCGCAGTTCTTCCAGGTGGGCGCCTACCTGGTGCCAAACAACCTGTCAGCGAATGCGCACGGCAACGGCTACTCTGATCCAAACATTTATATTGCAGATGTAATCGAGAGCGTTCAGGTGGATGGTGGCGCATTCAACGTGCGCGAGGGCAATCACGCATTGAACCTGGCGACCACCTATGCCCTGCGCTCGCATTTCGATCCGTTCTTCACCTTGACGGGAGACGACCGGGATATCACCGGCACATCAGGCCTGAGTCTTTCGAAGGACTCGTGGATTGCGATTGAGGGCTCGTTCGGCAATGGATTCCTGGACCGGCTGGAACACCGCAAGCAGTTCAAGATCAACGGCGGGCGGGTCCTCCACCTAGGGGATCACACACTGACATTGTTCGGAATCGGATACTACGGCTTCTCGTACGTGGCGGGACTACACCCGATTTACGGATTTAATTCCGGCGATGCGGCCAACGGCTGGAAGGAGTACCCGGATACGATTGATCCGAGGCAGAAGGATCAGACGCACACGGCGCTGATCGCCTTGAACGATGTGTGGAATATGGGCGAAAACCAGGAGCTTCAGCTCTCCGGGTTCTTCCGCACCTACAACCTTTCTCTTTACTCCGACTTTGGAGTCGGGCTGATCCGACAAAGCGAGTTCCGCACCGTAACCGGCGGCACTGCGGTGTATAAGAAGAAGTTCTCGAAGAACTTCACGCTGCTGGCGGGGACGGACTACGAGCGCGAGGCGCCGCGGCGCGACGATCTGGATCATTACAACTTCTACAATCCCTCCGACCCGAATGACTACGGACCTTTCATCAAGGTGGACGGAAATAATGTAACCATCGCTCCGGTAACGCCCTACATCGCAGGGGAGGGCGAGTTGAGCAAGTATTTTCGCTACTACTTGGGCTGGAGACGCGATGAGATTAGTATCGACAACCGAGACCTGACGACTCCGGCGAATTCCTCGCACACGTTAGTGGGATTGAATTCGCCAAAAGCAACGATCACGTTCTTTCCGGAGGAATCCTGGCACGTTCCTCAGGTTGCCTTCAGCTTTGGCAAATCATTCTTCACGGAAGATCCCAGAACGGGATCGGCCACAGGGCAGAACACTGTAACCGGAGCACCGACAGCTGTTGAACCGGTGGAAACGGCACGCTCGTATCAGTTGGTCGCGAGCAAGACCTTCCACAAGACGGATCTGAAGCTGACACTGGGACACGAGACGCAAACCGCCGAGTACGGCAAGATCGACCCCGACGACGGACTGCAATTCAATCTGGGGCCGGGCCGCATACGCTATATGGCGGTTACGCTGCGCCAGAGCCTCAGCTATGGATCGTTGCAGGTGACCATGGAGCAGGCCGATGCCCGCGATTTGGACTCGGGACAAGTGACGCCGGAGGCCCCGAGATTGATCGGCGATTTTTCCTGGACGTATCAAAAGCTGCCTTACCATTTGCAGGCGAAAGGCGAATTTGAATACGTGGGAAGGAAGGTGGTTGGGAATGGATGCAATGAGAGCAACCCAAACGACCTGACCTCCTACTGCCTCGGGGTGCCGAACAAAGAGTTCCGGCTGGCGCTGGCGCGGCCATTTCTCGAGGGAAGGATCAACGTCGGCCTAAACATGATGGTCGCCAGCGGCTATACCGGGCAAACCACGGAAAACTTCGCTATAAACTATCAACATGGGTATGTAGGTCCATTGCCGGTTTCCGAGAACCCAATTGCGGAGGTCGTTGGGGTGCGCATCCCTTCGTACGCGAGCGTAAACTTTACCTACAGGTTTGGTCACTAAGGTGGCGCAGTGATAACATAACCGTGAACATCCAACAGCGGTTTTCTGCCTGTCCTTCGCTAAAATCCTGTACAGCGGAATTGCAGCTGTTTCCGGTTCATATTTCGGGAAATTCTTGAGAAACCAACGAAATATGGTTGTCCGCTTTCCCCGCCCGTGCTCCGCGGAAACTCCTTCCTAACTGATTTCATGGATTGTTGAGTTCCTCGGCTCCATGCTTTGAGCATGAAGATTTTACTTATAATCGTGGCCGTTCAATG
>Ga0326728_10005548_pt1 | contig 35182 bp, 26 predicted proteins | sample MB3enrmetagenome_FD_207602 | JGI IMG/M metagenome (GOLD analysis project Ga0326728, IMG submission 207602) | Lab enriched peat soil microbial communities from McLean, Ithaca, NY, United States - MB31MN | ecosystem: Environmental > Terrestrial > Soil > Wetlands > Peat | place: USA: New York...
GTGTGCACGTCACATCCGATAAAATGCTGCATGGCTTCGGCTCCTTTCTCGGCTTGCCTTGGTCGTGGACAACCCAAGTCTACCGAACTGGAGCCGATGCCGTTATCTAATCAGGGGCAGGCTGGCCGTGCTTGGAGTTTCCACATTTTCGGAGCCCCAAGCCAGCCCGGCGAGGTGCGGACTCTGTCCCCAGCGGTGGGAGGGCCGCTCCCGACGCCATCCCTTCCGAGTTCTTCCAACCCGATCCGGAGACGGCTATCGATGCCATCGGTCGCCTTTCGGTGGTTAGGCGACTATACGACCAAGTGATCGCAAGCAGGTACGGGAACTTCCTCGAAGGGGACGTCAGGGGTTGCACTTCTACGAGTATGTGACAAGGCCAAGTGTTTACATTCTGCGAAACCTACTTTCCGAAGGCGACGGTCCATAACTCGAGCGACTTCGCTCTACATAAAGGCGTGTTTCGAGATTGATCCGTCATCGCCAACGCTTCTTTGAGCCATTCCGTCAGACTTACGCCCCATTCGGTCGCTCCCAGTCCCCAATGGCGTACAAATCGTTGACCGTGCGCAAAACAAAGACAATAATACCGAGTCAGTTGCAATTCGGATGCAACTAATATCGATCGACAGGAACCCCTTCATGTGACCCATGGGGGGGCGGGGTGGGTGGAGATGACGGGAACCCTTGTAGCGGCTTTTCCCCCACCTTTATAGGTATATAAGCCAATTAGTTCTGTAAGGTTACGTCCATTCGACCGCATTCTAATAGTCTAAATTCGATCCTTACAGGTACATACAAATAAGTTGGCCATTCGGCTTACTAGTTGCAAGTGAATTGCAACTATATCTCGAGAGTAACCCGAGGAAGGAAATATGGAGCAAATACACACTCGATGGGGGCGATCAAGATTCCACATTACCCGCGCTGCGGGCCTGTTGATTCCCATCGCACTACTGGCGTGCATTTCCGTCTCGGCCCTCCCGACGGGGAGCATCTCGGGAAAGGTCGTGGATCCGAGTGAGGCGGTCATTCCGGGTGTTTCTATCGAGGTCTGCAACGTGGAAACGGGAGTGCGGCAGACGACCACCACCAATTCCGACGGGTTCTATTCTTTGCCCGCGCTACCTCCCGGCCAGTATCAGATTGAGGCCCATCAATCGGGATTTCGCCCGCTGGTTCGGTCCGGGCTTATTCTCGAGACCGGTAAGGCGCTGGAAATCGACTTGAAGCTGGAATTGGGGCAACAAAGCACAGCCGTGACGGTTACGGAATCAGGCATCCACGTTGATACTGCCGACACCGCGATGGGCGAAACCATTACCACTTCGAAGATTGCCTCCGTCCCCCTGAACGGCCGCAGCTTTACCGACTTGCTCGCTCTCCAGCCGGGCGTTATTCCGGTTACCTCGCGGCAGCCCAATGCAGTCGTCATGTCCGGATGCACAAGTACGGCTCCTTCCGGGGATCTCAATGCCGGCAACCTCTCGGTGAGCGGGCAGCGGGAAACCAATAATGGCTTCATCGTTAATGGAAGTATCGTGGAAGAAGATTTTAGCATGGGCACAGCACTCGTCCCGAATCTTGATTCGATTCAAGAATTCCGCGTGCTAACGAGTAACTTCGACGCCGAATACGGCAATTACAGCGGGGGACAGATTGTGGTGACGACCAAATCGGGAACGAATGAGTTTCACGGCAGCGGCTTTGATTTCTCACGAAATACAAACTTGGACGCGCGAAACTACTTTTCCCCGGATCGCGCCCGGTACGATCAAAACCAGTTTGGCGGCACTTTCGGCGGGCCCATCAAGAAAGAGAAATCCTTTTTCTTCATGGATTATCAAGGGACACGGATGACCGAGGGGGTGGAGACCGGTTTGATTTCTGTGCCCGCAATTCCGGAGCGGAGGGGCGACCTGTCGGGTATCGCCAACTTGCTCACCGGCGTCGTGAACGGTCAATCATGGGCCGGCTCGCTTGCGCAGAACCTCGGCTACCCGGTGTTTCCAGGGGAGGCATATTACACACCTGGCTGCGCGAGTTCCGCGCAATGCGTCTTGCCCAACGCGCAGATTCCGCTGGGCGCCTGGTCAAGCCCGGCCAAGAGTTTGCTCGGCTTCATTCCCCTGCCCAATCAAGGGGTAAACACCTTTTCGACATCCGCATACGATGAAACCCTTCGCGATAACAAGGGCGCAGCGCGGATCGATAGCAATACCAGCCTGGGAGCCCTTGCCGCTTACTACTTCTTTGACGATTACGGCCTCAACAATCCCTATCCGACGGTGCAAGGCGGCGCCAGTGTTCCGGGCTTCAATGCCATCACTCTCGGCCGGGCACAAATGGCGAACTTTGGCCTGACCAGGGTTCTCGGCCCCACCATGGTCAACGAGTTCCATTTTAGCTATCTCCGCGATGCCAACAATGTCGGCCAGCCGCAGGGCGGCGTTGGCCCCAGCCTCGCATCTCAGGGATTCGTTGACGGCTCCGGCAACGCCTCCATCTATGCGCTGGCTCCACAAATCGAAGGGGTCGAAAACGTCTCGTTCAATGACTTTACCCTCGGTGTGGATACCACTGGGCTCAAGGAAGCCAACAATACGTTCGAGGTTGCGGAGAACTTCTCCAAAGTGATAGGGACGCACGTGCTCAAGGTTGGGGCAGGAATCCACATCGACCAAGTCAACATAAATCCCGACGCCACTTTCAATGGCGCGTTCTCATTCACGGGTGCAGAAACGGGATCGGACTTCGCGGATTTTTTCCTCGGCGTACCCAGCAGTTATGCCCAGGGCGACTCCCTGGCGTTCTATCTTCGCGACAAATACGCGGGGCTGTATGCGCAGGACAGTTGGCGGGTTAGGCCACGTCTGACACTCAACTATGGCTTGCGTTGGGATATGCTGCCGCCCTGGCGGGAGAAATACAACCAACTCCAGACCCTGGTGTTGGGCGAGCAGTCCCGGGTTTATCCGGGAGCCCCCAATGGCCTGGCGTTTCCCGGCGACCCTGGGATTCCCACGACGCTGGCCCCGACGAAATACACGAACTTTGCTCCTCGCGTCGGTCTGGCATACTCGCCGAATTACCAGGGGGGCTGGTTGGGCAAGATCTTGGGCAGCCCCGGCTCGACCAGCGTGCGCGCCGGATACGGCCTGTACTACACCACCTTCGAGGGGCTGTCCGCCGGCATCATGAGTGCGAACCCCCCCTATGGTTACGACTATACGAGTCTGGCCCCCCCACTGTTTTCCAATCCCTTCGTCACGGCGGCGAATGGGCAAAACGTTGGGCAGCGCTTTCCCGAGCCCATTCCGGCGTTTGGGGCCTCGGCGGCAAATCCCAATTCCCGCGTAGATTGGTCGCAGTATTTGCCGGTCACGGGCGTTCCGTCTTTTTACTACCAAAACGTGCCACCCTACAGCGCCGGCTACACGCTGTCTTGGGAACGGCAAATTGCGCCCAATACGCTTCTCAGCGCAACCTATGTCGGCACGCAGGCGCATCATCTTCTGGTGCTCATTTCCGCCAACCCCGGTGACCCTGCCCAATGTTTAAGCGTGAGCCAGCCGGACCAGATTATGCCCGGCACCGCCACTTGCGGACCGTTCGGCGAAGGGGGAACCTACGTCACCTCGTCAGGACGAGTGATCCAGGGAACCCGCGGTCCCTTTAGTTCCCAGTTCGACGCCATCACTTATCAGAAGACTTTGGGGAACTCCAATTACAACGCCCTCGAGATCAACTTGCGCCACCACCAGGGGCCGCTGGAATTACTGATGGGCTACACATATGGCAAATCTCTCGATTTGTCATCCAGCCTGGCGGAGCCGGTGAACCCCGTCAATCCCAGCCTCAGCAAGGCCGTGTCGGCATTTGATATGCGCCACAATCTTGTGGCGAGTTACCAATACGAAGTTCCCCTCGGCCACCTCCTTCATCGCCGCAACCGGCTGACGGAGAGCTGGAGCTTCACGGGTATCACGCGATTCAGCACCGGCTTTCCCGTAACTCTGTACAACAACAATGACACTTCGCTCCTGGGGACGATACCCAACGGCATCAACAACAATGGCGTGGACACCCCGGACGTTACCCCCGGCAACCTAGAAATCAACACCAACCCTCGAAACGGCAGGCCGGCCTTTAACACTTCGCTCTTCACCCTTCCCGCGCTCGGCCAGATGGGCACGGCGCCGCGGCGCCTCTTCTACGGCCCCGGCATCGCCAATTCCGACCTTGCCCTTTTGAAGAGCCTCCACCTTACCGAGTCGAAATCATTTCAATTCCGGGTAGAGGCGTTTAATGTAGTCAACCATGCGCAGTTTTATGGGGCCGCGGCCGTCAGCGGGAACCTCAGCAGCCCTTCTTTTGGCAGGGTTGTGAGCGCCGCCGATCCCCGCCTCCTTCAAGTCGCTGTCAAATTCTACTTTTGAGTAGGTCTCGGCGAGCGGCGACGCACTTGGAAACCAACCTTTGCGTGGCACGCGGGGCGCATCGTTGTCCCGAAACGGGGTTCTGGGATGTCTGGATCTGCGCCCCTCGCCACTTGGCCGTATTACGGCCAACCCCCCATTGTGCGCGATGTCGCTGGCCATACTGACGTCTCGTCGTCTTCGCTCCGAGCTGACAGCGGTGGTATTTGGTTCCGAGCCGAATCCCTGCGCGGCCTTTTCTCACCCTCTACGCGGGCAGGGGCCATGCCGGACATTTTGTCGAGTCAATACAAAACGAATTATTTACCAAAATTTAACTTGACATCTAGTTTCTAAACTGGCCTACTTACTAGTAGGCCAGTTTCGACTGGCGGAAAGGGCGCGGCCCTATCCAAGGGTCGGCGTAATCCATAGAACAGTAGGCAGTAGGCACAAGGCAGTAGGCAGCATGCTGGCTCCTGACTTCTGACTCCTGACTCCCGCACGCTGACTGTCCACTCGCCACTGCCCTTCGGAGGTTCCCATGTCGTTAGTCAAGAAACCCGAAATGACGGAGAAGAAGGTGGCCGCCAATCGGCAGAACCAGAAGCTCTGCAATGGACCGGTGGCGGACGAGCGCCGCGAGCGCATCCGCGCCGCCCTCCGGCGTTTTGGTTACAACGTGCAGCCCGAGGAGATGGCGATGCGCGCCTTGGGCGAAGATCCGGCTGACTTCCAGGAATTGCTGGAAGCGCTCTGGGAGGAATGGAATCCCGTCGGCCCCTTGCAGGAGGGCGTGGTGATTCGCCTGGCGAGGGCCTTGTGGCTGGCGAATCGCGCCGATCGCATGCAGGAAGGCTGTGCCGTGCGTCAGGCCGAGGAGGTGAACGGAGAGCGGCAGGACCGCCTGCACGCGCGGATGATGCGACTCAGGATTACGGCGGACAGTCTGCGACGGCTCGTCCAATCGGTGGGGCGCGAGCATTACGTCACCACCGCCGAGGACCTGGAGAAGATGAAAAGCCTGCACCAGGAGGGCGTGCTGAAGGACCTGAGCGAGATCGCGCTCGCCCTCTTCTACCAACTTCAGCCGCCGGGCACGGACCCCGATGGCATCGACTCCAACGAGGCGCAGCGCCGGCTGCTGCAGAGGGTCAAGGAGATTTTTGGTCTGGCTGGTGACACTCCGCCGCAAGTGCGGGTCGCGCCGGACTTTAGTCCAGCATCTCCCGATGTCGAGCCAAACTTTCGTCCGGCACCCGCCGACATATCGACCAAGTCGGTACAGGTTGCGGTTTGTCCTCCACCACTCGAGGAAAACGACAAGCGCTACCCCAACATCACGGCGGCGGAATGGGAGGCGCGGGAGCGACCACGTCAACTTCTGGAGAATATCCTCACGCGGCAAGTGGACTCTTGCGAGGCGCAACGCAAAGCGCTTCTGAGGGAGTCAGTGAAGGGTCCATCACCCTACGAACGCGCCGCGGAAATCGCTCCCACCCACCCCAACGCCATGCTCATGCGAAGGATCCAGGATTCCAATTTTCGGGAAATCCGGCGGCTCACCAACCTGCTGCTGAAGATTAAACGCTATGAACGTCAGATGGAAAAGTCAGAAAAAACCGCGGCTCTCCATGATGTAACAGAAACAAATGAGGTTAGCGGTTTACCGCCAGAATGTCCAACACCTTTATCTAGATCAAATGAAAGCAGTTAGCTTGAAATACGGAAGCCGGGGGAAAAAAACGGGCGCGGCTCTCCATTATGTATGAGAAACAAAAGGAATTAGCCATGATGAGCGTTTGTCTCGAAAAAATCTATGTTACTGAAATTAAAATAGTTAGCTTATCTTAGCGGGTGAGGGTCAAAAAGAAAAAGGGGGAATTAAAAAGTGAGGCTGCACATCTGTAAGTTATTGAAAACACATGTAGAAAAAACGTCTGTTTTCCGCCTCTCCATTATATTCATGAAAACAAGCCAGTTAAACCGTTATCTCCATTATGTTGATGAAAATAAAGAGGGTTATTGAAAATGGCGGGCATGGGAAAAATGAGAGGTGCCACGGGAGGCCGGCCCCGTGTATCGAACACTGGTGGCGGAAGCCTACGCCCCTGAATACAGTCAACAAATTGACATCACCGAAATTTCGACGTCCTAGCTGCACGCTTCCGGGTTGTAACTTTTTGGATAGGAGAATGACACCAGCCATGAAAGGCGATTCCGAAAACATAGTCCCTGAATTACCCCAACCAATGGACTACTCCTCGATCGTGCGAGTTTGCAGCTTGCGGATTTGCCCCGACGCGTCCTCCATTCCGGATTGTCACGCGCGGTTGCTTTCGGCAGGCTGCATGTGTACGATTCCCCGTCAGCGTCGGCAACCAGAGTATGCTTACCCCGGAGTTATGCTATGCGCAGACTGATTCTGGTCTCTCTTCTCATCTTCGCTAGTGCTGCTTCGGCACAGGAGGATGTATCGCGGTACAGCCTGGCGATGATTGGGCATGCGCACATCGATCTCGCCTATCGCTGGAGATGGAACGAGGTGGTTGAGCGTGTGGCGCCCGACACGTTCCGTGGAGTTCTGGCCATGATGGAGCGTGAGCCAGGGCTGACGTTTGCGCAGAGCCAGATGGCGCTATACGAAGCGATGCAGGAGGTGCAACCCGGCCTGTTTAACGAAATCCGCCAGCGCATCCGGGAAGGACGATGGGCAGTGGTCGGAGGGATGTGGTCCGAGGCGGACATGAACTCGCCATCCGGCGAATCATTCGTGCGCCAGTTTCTCATCGGGAAGGATTATGCGCGCCAGCAGCTGGGTGTGGATGTGAAAGTCGGATGGCTCCCGGATTCCTTCGCAGGAATGGCCGGCACGCTGCCGCAGATTCTCAAGGGCTGCGGCATCGACTATTGCGTGCTGGACACGCGGCACTCGCCGCAGGAGGTCTTCCAGTGGGAAGGACCGGTAGGGTCGAGCGTGATCGTCTACCCGGTCTTCGTTGCCTACAACCTCCCGCCGCTGAGTCCGGCGATCCTGCCGTCCGTGCGGGAATGGGGTGTCCGCAATCCCGGCCTCCGGTCGATCTTGGTTCTCTACGGGCGCGGTGACCACGGCGGCGGGCCACGGAGTGATGATTTGCAGGGTATGAAGGCGCTGGAGGAGCACCCTGGCGCGCCGAAGATTATCTATCAGGTTCCGCAGCACTACTTCGACACCGAGATCCGCCCACACAAAGACACGCTGCCGGCTCACACCGGTTCGCTGCCGGGGATGATCCGCCTCTCGTACAGTTCCCAGGCGAGGGTGCGGATGGCGAATCGTGCTGCCGAGAATCTGCTCCTTACGGCCGAGATGTTCAACACACTGGGCACCCTCTGCCAGCGCAAACCGAGCTATCCAAGGGAGGACTTCACATCGGCCTGGAAGCTGGTATTGAGAGGTCAATTCCATGACGCGCTAAGAGGCACCGCCACCGGCAGGGCCACGGATGACGCCGTGGCGGATTACGGGCAGGCCGAGCGCGAGGCGCAGGCGTTGCTTGCGCAAGGGTTGCAGTACATCGGCTCGCGGATCGACACCTCTGGAAGTGGGATTCCGCTGATCATCTACAACGCCTCTTCGTGGAGGCGCAACGGCACGGTGGGAGTGGATGTCCGCCTTCCGGAACCAGCCGCCGATTTTGCCGTCCAGGATGCTAGCGGAGCCGAGGTGCCCTATCAGAAAAGCAGACTCGCGGGCGATCCCCATAAGGTACGGCTCCTGCTGCTCGCTCGGGATGTGCCGGCCGTGGGGTTTGGAACACTTCGCATGCACATCGGCGAGCGAGCGATTGCTCCAACAGCCTTACGGGCGTCCGCTTCCACACTCGAGAACGAGTATCTGCGGGCGAGCGCCGACGATTCCGGCGCGATCACCAGCATTCTCGACAAGAGAACCGGACGCGATGTGCTGGCGGGGACCGGCATCCGGCCCGAGTTGTTGCGGGAGGATCCAGTTGCTAGCAGCGCTTGGAACCTTGCGCTCACCGATGAACATGCGCCACTCACGCCGGTCTCGAAGGCAGAACTTGTGGAGAGCGGACCCGTGCGCGCCGTGCTACGGTCGCATTATCGCTCCGAAGATTCCGACATCACGGTGGATGCTATCCTGTACGCTGGCCTTCCGCGGCTGGAATTTGAACTCCGCGCCGATTGGCACGATAGGGACAAGTTCCTGGTGATTGGCTTCCCTACCCCAATCAAGCACGGCGACTTCACCGTCGAAAAGCCATACGGATTTGAAGAGGCTCCTACCGCGGGGCAGCGGCAATGCGCCGGACGCTGGGTGGATCTGTCCGCGAAGGACTTCGGCGTGAGTTTACTCAATGACGGCTTGGACGAATTCTGGGTCCAGGATGGTGTCATCAGAATGGGCGTGCTGCGAGGCGCGGGCGACATGGATCCCCGTATGGACGAAGGCCTGCACCGGTTTCGGTACGCCATCTACCCGCACATCGGCGGCTGGCGCGGGGCGGGGACAGTCCAGCAGGCCGTGGACCTGAATCAGCCACTCATAGCGGTCCGGGAGCCGCATCACAGCGGAAAAGTGGCGCCCGGCGCCGACCCACGGAGCAACTTCGTATTGCCGCCAGTTTACTCGTTCGTGTCAGTGACTCCGGAAAACATCATAGTCTCCGCGCTGAAGATCCAGCAGGGAGATTGGTTGCCTGAGTCAATTATCGTGCGGCTCCAGGAGACCGAGGGGCGAGCAACCAAGGGCAAACTGACGGTGCCAATCCACTTCCTGCGCGCGGAAGAAACAAACCTGATCGAAGAACCCATCGCGCCGTTACCCACAGGGCCCGGAATGGACGTGACCCTGAACTTCCAGCCGGGGGAAATCAAGACCATACGTCTGGTCTTGTTACCCCCGGGTATCGAGTAAACCAGTCTGATGAAAACGCTGCTACCATCACCACCTCGTCGCGAAGCCAAACTGGATTGTACCATTGCATCCAGCCGCGGCCCGGTATATGTTACATGTCGGTCGAGCGGCAAAAATGGAGATTCCAAGTAGTGCAAAGGCTAGAACTGTTCGACCTGCAAGCGCCTCTTTCATAAGATGTTGCCTCTTCTTTCTTGGCCAGAATTAGGCGCGATGGCGAGAGGGAATGGGAGTGGCCGATGAAAAGGCTGAGGAGGGTCAGCAAACGCTGTCTCCCGGTCGTCCTAGTTGAAGGAGAAAGATGTATACGATTCGCGATGTGGCAAGATTAGCAAACGTTTCTATTTCCACAGCCTCAGGTGTAATCAATGAAAGGCCGACGGTGAAGGAAGGACTGAGGCGGCGCGTGATGGCCGCCATGGAAGCCCTTGACTATCACCCCGACACGGTGGCGCGAAGCCTTAAGGTCCGTCGCACCCACACGGTCGGCATTGTGGTTCCCGATGTCACCAATCCCTTCTACCCTGAAATCATGCGACCGATGGAGGATGTGGCACGCCAAAGTGGATATTCGGTAATTCTCTGTGATTCAAGTGAAGATTGTGAGCTGGAGCGGAGCCATTTGAGCACACTTTTCTCACGGCGTGTGGACGGTGTGCTGATCGCACCCGCAGACCCGTATGCCGTCCGTGACCGATTGATACGCCAACACATTCCCTTCGTTCTCTGCGACCGTGTCCCCCCGGATTTTCCGGGTACCGCGGTCATTACCGATAACTTCGAGGCAACGCGAAACGCCGGGCGTTACCTGATCGGATTGGGTCATGAGCGCATTGCCATCGTAACCCTGGTGGCGCGCCTGGCTGGCATGGTGGACCGGCTTGAGGGCTTTCGACATGCCTTAGAGGAAGAACACCTTCCCATCCGCGAGGAGTATATTCGAGGCGTGGACCCAGGTGACTTAACCCTGCAAAGTTCATACCAACGTTGCCTGGAGCTGATGCAACTCCCCGATCCGCCCACCGCGATTTTCTGCGGCAATAACCGTATAACCCTTGGCGTGATGCGCGCCCTTGGGGAGCTTCGCGTTCCATGCCCGGAACGCGTTAGCGTCTTAGGGTTCGACGACTTTGAATGGGCTGCATGTTTCAACCCCCGGATTACGACCATAGCGCAGCCTACATACGAAATGGGGAAGCAAGCGATGCAGTTACTGATACGGATAATGGAAGGTAAGAAAGACGAGGTGGGGACCGAAGAATCCCGCGTGATTGTGTTGAAGAGCGAACTACGCATACGCGATTCCACCGTTCCACCGTGCCCAACTCCATCCGGAAAGACCAGCGGACAGGGCGCCGTGGCTTCGATGGCAGAAGATTCGAAAGGCCTCGCGCGCGAGCCGGTTCCATAGTTGGATCGTCTACTGCTGAGGCAGAGGCTGCCGATTTCCCGGTGGCGGCGCAGGGGGATTTCGCTGGGACCAGTTCTGGCGCGATCTGAGTTTTCAGATGCTCATTCTTCGCCAGCCGCAGCATACAACCCGCGAGCAACGTTTCCCACCAACTCATCCGCTCTTCCCGGCAACATGCCGCGCCGCTCCGATGTGCGATTTCGACACTTCCGCTGGCTGAGCGGCGAAGATCAAACTGATTGTGGCGCAGGTTCGGCAAGCCCGATTCCCCATTCGCATAGCGACGCCAGGAAGAACGTTTCTATTCTTGTGTAGAACCACTGTGCAAAACCCCAATTTCCCCATATAATATGCGCAAATATGGCATAATATGGACAGCATCTGAAAATAGAAACGGTATTATTTTTCTCTTGACAGAGATGGTTCCGTGTGGTAAATACGCTCGCCAGCGTGCCAGGAGTCATCGGTCCGCGGAATAAATAGCAGTTCAGGCGCATTGAGTCTGTCGCTGGGAGGAGCCCTATGCACGGGGCACGCCCTCTACGGGAGCTAAGATTGACTGATGGAGAGGTGCTCCAAGATCATATGGTCTTATGATCCCTCAAGTAAGATTCAGGCCGAAACCCGAACTGATTCGGGCGAACGTCACCTCACAACACAACACAGAACCTGACAATCGTCAGCAGAGTATGGAGGGAAATCAATGGAACTCGAGATGGAGTGGAAAGGTGAAGTCGTCCGTGCGAGAGGCGCAAGGCTAAAGAAGGTCGCGCTTGCCGCTTCTCTCATGTCTATTCTCGCGATGTGCGCTTGGGCGCAAAACATCGGGTCGATCGTGGGGACGGTGAAGGACAATAGCGGTGCCGTTATCGCCGGCGCCCAAGTGGTCGCCACCAACAACTTGACAGCCATTGACTACAAAACGACCACCAACTCGATGGGAGATTATTATTTCCCGAGTCTTCCAGAGGGCATTTATACGTTCAAGGTCACTGCCGCGTCGTTCCAGGAATTGCAGATTGAACGAATTGAAGTTCACATTGGGTCCACGGTGCGTCAGGACGGCGTGCTTGCGCTGGCCACTGTAAGCACTAAGGTGGAGGTCGTCTCCAGCACTCCCCTGGTGAACACCGAAACGTCAGAAATCGGCACAGAGACTTACTCGGAGCAGATTCGCAACCTGCCGATGAACGGCCGCGATGTTTACAGCTTGATCTTTTTGACCGCCGGGACCGACTCGACCGACGCGGCCGGCAATCAAGGGAAGCCCACGGTCACCGGCGCGCGGCCCGGTTTCACCCGCTTTCTTATTGACGGGGTTGATGTGGACGGTATGAACACCGCTTCGGCGGACATTTCGCCAAGTGTCGACGCTGTGCAGGAATTCCGTTTTGAGACGTCGATGGCGCCGGCCTCAGAGGCTTCCACTTCCAATGTCCGCGTCGCCCTGAAGTCCGGCACCAATAAATTTCACGGTACCGCTTTCGATTTCTTCCGGAACAACGTGCTGGACGCACACCCGTACTTTCAAGTGCCCATCAGCGCCCCGGGCTACTCGTTCCAGAAAAGCCAATTACGCTACAACCAGTTTGGGGGCACTCTCGGCGGACCGGTGATTAAAGACAAGACCTTCTTTTTCTTTAGTTACGAGGGCACCAGGGACAAGACCGCCGACCAGGCGCAAAGCATGTACCCGACGGCGGCCATGATGGCGGGCGATTTCTCGGGTGTCAACCCGACGACGGGAGCCGCACAGAAGAACTTCGGTAAGATTTATGATCCCACAACGCTCGCTCAGTTCCCGGGTAACCAGATCTCCACCGCCCGCTTCTCTGCCTTTGCCAACAAGTTTAATCCCCTGATCCTGACTGCCAATTGCATGCTATGCGATGCGGAGGGGCTGGGCTTTGATTTCGTCGGCACGTCCCCGGGATATGCCAATGCGGATGCCTACATCGCCCGCGTCGACCATAACTTCAGCTCAAAGGATACCCTCTCGGGCAGTGTTGACTTGCGGGACTCTCGCAGTTCCAACCGTGTCAATGCGAGCGCTATCTCGCGCGATCAACTGTTGAACCGCGGTACGCTTTTCACCCTCACTGAGACCCACACCTTCACTCCGACGCTACTGAACGAGTTCCGGGCCGGTTACGAGCGCCGCCCAGGCAAAACCGGGGAGCAAGGCGACGCGCAAGGCCAATTCACCTTCCAGAATACGCCCTTCAGCCTTCCTTCCATCCATCCCACGGTTTGGGACATTAATGGTTACACGCAGATGGGAAACGGGCGGCTGTCTGGTTATCTGCGCGCCATCGAGCAGAGCTCTTACGGCATGGACGATGTTACGTGGGCACCCGGAAAGCATCACATTAAGGGTGGCTTCGAATTCCGCCGGCCGCACTCCGAAGAGCTCGGCTATTACAACGGTGTCTTGGCGTATACGGATAACCTCCCGGCGTTGTTCGGCTTCACCGGGAACGGAATCTCGGACTATCTGCTGGGCGTTCCCGCCGAGGGCCTGACGGCCCAAGGCTCCGGGCGGGTTAACCTCTTGGAGCGCTCCACGTACGCCCTTTACCTCCAGGACGACTGGAAGGTCGCTTCCAGGCTCACTCTGAATCTGGGACTGCGCTGGGAGTACGACCAACCGTGGCACGGGGACAACCCGGCTCTCGGGCGCCTGGGGACTCTTGACACCAGCGCCGCGAGTCTTGCACTCGGCGGGCGATTCCTCCTCGGCGGCAGTCCGAACTATTACCTCGCGTCGTCGCAAGGCATCGTTCAGGGCACTGGTGCGCCGCTAATCCGGGATTCGATCATTAATCCCAACTGGCGAGACTTCGCGCCGCGCGTTGGGTTTGCCTACCGGCCATTCAACAACAACCGCACGGCCTTCCGCGGCGGTTTTGGAACATTCTTCACTGTGCCGGACGCGTCGGACATTACCAACATGGCTACTTCCCCGCCGTACTACTTCGTTTCGACATACGTAAACCTTCTGTTTCCGAAACAGCCGTTAAAGGACGCGAGCTTCTTCCCGCCTCCCGCGGCGGGCCAGGCGGGATCACAAGGCGTGAATCCTCAGCTACCCGACCCAAGATACTACCAGTGGACGCTCAGCTTGCAACACCAGTTGTTCACCCGCATGATGGTCGCGGCTGAGTATATTGGTGGCCATGGGATCAAACTGCCGATAGCTATGCCGATCAATGACCCGGGTCTCCCGAATTCCACCCAGCTCGCCACGTTGCTTGCCACTCCGTCCCAGGATGCGACCCTGTCGAATCAGCGGCGGCCTTGGCAGGGTATTCCCATTACCTACACCTACGTTCAACCTATAGCCGCCTCCTGGTACAACGCGCTGAACCTCCACGCGGAAGGCCGCTTCGGGTCCCGGCTGACGTTCTCCGGGTTGTACACCTGGTCCAAGGCGATGGATGAGTCGTCTTACTTTAATGGTAACAGTGGCATCAGTAATCCCGCCGTGCCGACGACGAGTACCAATCTGGCCCTAAACAAGAGCTACGCGGACTTCGACCATACGCACCGGGTGGTGGGGGACCTTGTCTACACTCTGCCCTTTGGAAATCAGATCCTCCAGCCTTCCAACCGCGCCCTGAAGAAACTGGTGGACGGGTGGCAATTGACCGGAATTGTTACGATGCAAACCGGGGGGCCGTTCAACGTCACCACGGGTGCCGATACTTCATTCCGAGATGGCCTGATGCCGGTTTACCCGATTATGACGGGGCCGCCGGTCTATTCCGATATCCGGGCGACGAATGGCCGATTCCTGACGGAGCAGAACTTCACGGTGCCGCCTTTTGGCCAATTGGGCACGTTGGCTCGGAATGCGTTTCACGGTCCGGGGATCAACAACTTCGACATCGGGTTCCTGAAGAATGTGCCGATTAAAGAGGCGCTTTCAGTTCAGTTCCGGGCTGAGATGTTCAACGCGTTCAACCATGCGCAGTTCACTGGGGGAAGTAGTGGGCTGGTGCAGTCAATCTCGGCACCGGCTTCGGGTACGACCACGCCCGTCCTGAATTACACCGACCCATCGCTGTTCGGACGCGTAAGCGCGAACTCGTCGCGAGTCGTTCAGTTCGCCATGAAATTGATATGGTGATCCCAAGGGAATCCGCCCGCAGGAGGTTTCTCACAAGCTCGGCGCGCACGGCGGTTTCAGCCGTGCGCGCCGCCGTAGCGTACGATCACACCTAACATGGAAAACGACAAGGATCAGCTTGGAAGGCGGTCGTTCTGTTTGGCGCTCGCGTCGCCGGCCTGTCTGGCGGCTGCCGGACAGCGAACGGCACAGGATGAACCTGCACATCGCCTGAAGCGGCAGGAACAAGCCTCGGAGTGGAACGTACTTGATTACGGCGCCGTGGGCGACGGCGCCACGGACAATACGAAAGCCTTCCAACGGGCGCTGGACGCGGCGGGGACCGCCCTGGGGGGTACGGTTATTGTCCCGAGTGGGCGCTACAGCTTCTCCGGTTCGCTGCGTGTGCCTAAGGACGTAACCCTGCACGGAACATTTGCCTCGCCGCCCTCGCATTCGTTTACCCAGGCCAGGCAACGGCCTGAGTGGGGTACCGTATTCCTGCCAAGGGGTGGGGCCGGATCGGAAGAGGGTACACCCTTCATCGATCTGGACACCAACGCGGTGCTTCAGGGAGTCTGCATTTTCTACCCCGATCAGAAGCTCGATCCGCCGCCCATCCCCTATCCCTATACAGTCCTTATGCATGGAAACAACCCGGCCGTGCTGGACAGCGAGCTACTCAATCCCTATAACGGCATCAAAGTGGAAAAAGGTGGGCGGCAAAATGTTCGCAATGTCTGCGGCCAACCATTGCACATCGGTCTGTTTGTCGATGAGGCCTATGATTGCTGCCGCCTGGAGAACGTCCACTGGAACCCTTACTGGTCGTACCAGGCACCTTTGTCGCGGTGGCAACTTGATAATGGCGTGGGGTTCATATTCGGCCGGACGGACGGGCAATACGCTTTAAACACCTTTTGCTTCAACTACGACATTGGCTACAAGTTCATCCGCACCGAAGCCGGTGTTGCCTATGGAAACTTCACCGGCGCCAACGCCGAGCTCTGCCACGCCTGCGTGCAGGTCGATGACTGCGACACCTGGGCGATCCTCTTCAGCAACGGAGGATACGCGCTGCTCGATCCGCCGCGGTCGATGATGGTCCGGGTGGGGGCGCGCAACCGGGGTTCGGTACGATTCAGCAACTGTGCTTTTTGGGGACCAACCGACCGTTGCGCGCTCATCGAGGGGAAGGATATGGGGACAGTCGCGTTCGCCAACTGCACATTTGCGGAATGGCCTGAAAAAAGGGCGATGCCGCAAGACCAGAGATGGAAGCGCGATCCGTGTATTGCGGCGTTGGGCGGTTCCATCCTGATTCAGGGCTGTGAATTCCGCGACCACAAGCCCCAGGTTTACCTCGGTCCGGACCTCCGCGGAGCGATTGTGAGCAACAACATCATGCATTGGCCCGTGGATATTTACTCTGAGATGAAACAGCAGGCCATTGTGAAGGACAATCTTGGCCTGCCGCCGGCGCACCAGCAGAAGAAGAGTACACCAGACTGATATACTCGATGGCCGCAGGCAGCTTTGCTGCAGTGGGGGTAGAGGAGAAACATATGGAGATCGCCACTTTGATCATGAAGTCTTACGCGCTCGCAAGGAAATGCCTCGGGAGACCCTGCGGGGCCGCCCTTTGTGTCCTCCTCGTTATGCCGAATGTGGTTTTCGCCAATCCCGCGCGCTCTTCCCAGCGCATCGAGGTTAAAGTCCTCTCTTCGCAACCCGACATGGTGAGTGGAGGGAACGCCTTGGTTCAAATCACGGGCGCGCAGAAAATGCCAAAGCTCTCCATTTGGGCCGATGGCCGAGAGGTAACCAGCGCATTTCATATAGGTCCACGTACGCAGACCTTGATCGGCTTGGTCGACGGACTGGCGGCGGGAAAGAATCGGTTGGAGGTAAAGTCTGGCCGCAAAGTCCTGGCGCAACTCGAGATCATCAACCATGGAATCACCGGCCCCATCTTCTCGGGTCCTCACCAAATGCCGTTCCTCTGCGAGACCGAGTCGGCGGGCCTGGGCTCCCCGCTCGACGCGGATTGCACTACGAAGACCGAGGTCACCTACATTTACAAATCCACCCAGCCTCCCACCCCTGCCGAACGCAACGCCAAGCGACCGCCGGGCGCCCCTCCGGTCGGATTCAAAGCGTACGACCCAAAGGGGTCGCGTCCGGCCGACCTCGCCGAGGTCACCACCACGGAAAACCAGAAGGTGCCCTACATCGTGCGCTGGGAAAGAGGCACCATCAATCGGGCGATCTATGAGATTGCCTTCCTACATGAGCCGGGGACACCTTTGCCCGACCCCTGGACTGCCGCTCCCGGTTGGAATGGCCGCCTGGTATACGACTTTGGCGGGGGATGCAGTGCTGGGTACCACCAGGGCCACCCTCTTAATGTCATTGACCCCATGTTTCTTTCCCTCGGCTACGCGCACATGGTGTCGTCGCTCAATGTGTTGGGCAATAACTGTAATGATGTGCTCTCCGCAGAAACTGTGGCCATGGTGAAGGAGCACTTCATTAAGAGCTTCGGCGTCCCCGTGCACACCATTGGGTGGGGTGGTTCAGGAGGAGCGATACAACAATATCTGATTGCCCAGAGCTATCCGGGGCTGCTGGACGGCATCATCCCCGTCGGGAGTTTCCCGGACATCGCCACCATTGTGCCCGGCGTCGTCGATTGCACCCTTCTCACTCATGCTTTTGAAAGCTCCACACTGGCGTGGACCGACGAGCAAAAAACTGCCATCTCCGGATTCGCCACCTGGGGCACTTGCGCCAAGGAATCGAAAGGTAGTTCCTGGATCAAGGCCCACTTTTCTCCTGATCTGGTTCGCGCCCAGGCCTGCAACTCGATTATCCCTCCTGCGCTGGTTTACGACCCGGCAACCCATCGCCAAGGCGCGCGTTGCGACGTTTACGACAACGAAGTCAACGTTTTTGGCGCGGATTCCAAGACGGGCTTTGCACGCCGCCCCTTGGATAACGTCGGCGTTCAATATGGATTGGTGGCCTTCAACCGAGGCATCATCGATGCCGATCAATTTCTGGAATTGAACGAAAAGGTGGGCGGCTTTGACAACGATGGCAATATCGCCGCCGCGCGCATGACCGGAGATGCGGAAGCGCTCCGCATCGCTTACGCCACGGGCCGGGTGAACTCCGGAGGCGGCGGGTTAAGCTCCATCCCGATCATCGACATGCGCTTGTATGGAGATGCCTTGCCCGATATCCACGATGAATATCGGTCGTTTGTCACCCGCGCGCGCCTGCTCGCTACCAATGCCAGCGCGGATAACCAGGTCATTCTGACCTTCCCTTTCACCATCAAGCCCAGCCAGAAGCTGGGCGCGTCGTTCGGCATGGTGACATCAACGCTCGTGCCGAAGATGGATCAATGGCTCGACGCGCTCGCCAAAGACACCGCACAACGCAGCATGATCGAGAAGATCACGGCTGCGAAACCTGCGGATATTACCGACGCCTGCTGGTCTGATGACGGGGAGAAGATTGTCGAAAAGAGAACTTACGACGGGAATGGCCGCTGCAATCAGTTGTTTCCGCCACACGGCGACCCGCGGATCGCGGCGGGCGAACCTCTGACGGAAAGCATCTTGAAATGCGCACTGAAGCCGGTTGATCCCAAGGATTACATTCATCCCCTGACGCTGGACCAACTGACCAGGTTGAAGGCGATCTTTCCAAAAGGCGTGTGCGATTTCACCCGCCCCGGCATTGGCCAGGAACCCTTGCAGGGGACTTGGAGAAAGTATTGAGAGTCATTTCGCTGGCGATGAATAGTTTCGAATTGGGCGCCCGGCTGTCCTGCTAAGGGTATGCCGTTTATCTTGATAGTCCTCCCGGCATTATCCCTGGGAATGACTCAAATCTACCAGGGGGCCCCAAGCCAACGGATGGGTCTTATTAGTCCTTCATCGAACGTGGTCATGATGAAACCCAATATTGTTCCATTCACAAGGCGCAAAGTGTTACTTATGACGATGGGCCTTCTTTGTCTATTTGGCCCGTCCCTGAGGCTCGGACTAGCTCAGACCGAACCTGAATTCACTCGTACCGAAGACGTGATTTATGGGCGCAAGTTCGGCATGGCGTTGACACTCGATGTTTTTCGGCCCGCCGCCCCCAGCGGGTATGGGCTCTTATTTCTTGTGGATGGCGGTTGGGCTTCGGCCCATGACCCTGCGCCCAAGATGCCTGCCATCGATCCCGGCGGATACAAAACCTTCCTCAATGCCGGGTACACCGTTTTTGCTGTGGTCCTCAGTTCCCAGCCGATGTTCACAATCCCCGACAAGATTCAGGATCTGCACCGTGCGGTACGGTTCATTCGCTACAACTCAGGGAAGTTCGGAGTTTACCCGGACCACTTGGGCGTGATGGGCTCCAGTTCGGGGGGACACTTGGTGCTGGTGATCGCCACGCAGGGAACCAGAGGTAAAGCCGATGCCCAAGACCCCGTGGAGCGCCAAAGCAGTGCCATTCAGGCCGTAGCCTGTTTCTTTCCGCCCACCGATTTCCTGAACTGGGGAGCGCCCGGCGTGGATGGGGTCGGCTTGGGATCAATGGCGCCGCTGCAAGCCGCCTTTGGCCCCCGATCTTACACCGAGGAAGGGCGTCAAATCTTGGGCAAAGAGATATCGCCGATCTATTTCGTCACCTCCCATCTGCCCCCAACACTGATCATCCACGGAGATGCCGATCAGATTGTGCCGCTTCAGCAGTCGGAGAGCTTCGTGAAGCGGGCGCAGGAGGTTGGCGCGCCGCCCGTCCGGTTGGTCGTGCGGAAGGGAAAAGGTCATGGGTGGAAGGGCTTCTGGGATGCCGGGGAGGACACCGGCCTCTTTATCGATTGGTTTGACTTGCACCTGCGCGGAATAGACAATCGCAAGAAAACTGAGGCCAAGGACGCTTTCGGGAAATGAAACCGAACGTGCGGACTTACGCATCCATGCGCTGCTGTAACCCTGCCGTGTGTACCGGTGGGAAGCAAGATCAGATTACATTCGCGGCATTCAGCCGCAACACCATGCTGCAATCGCGCTGTCGCCATCATGCATAAGGAGAATGAAATAATGAGATTCATACGACGAACAATGGCTGTTTTGATCGTGGCCGTAAGCGTCTGCGGCCCGGCGCGTGTCGCATCCGGGCAGACAGAAAGTTCGCTGGCAATGCTCGGCAAATCCGGCGGCCCCGGGTATGCCAACGTGCGGGAGGCTCCGTACTCGGCGGCGAGCGACGGGAAAACCGACGATACCCAAGCGTTTCAGAAGGCGCTCGACGATGTAGGTAGGGGAGGAGGTGGCATTGTCTTCGTCCCCACCGGCAAGTACATGATTAAGACCCACCTTAAGGTCCCCTCCGGTACGTCGCTGGTCGGTGTGGGCCGGGCGCCGCTCACTTACTCCGCGCAATCTCCTGGGTCAACTCTGCTTGCCGTGGAAGGAGCAGGAAGCATCGAGGGAACCGCCTTCATTACGCTTCTGGGCCCGAACTCAACGCTCGAGGGCATCACCGTCTTTTACCCCGATCAGATTATCGCGGAAAAGCCCGTGCCTTACCCGTGGACCGTGCGGGGCGGAGGCGGCGAGAATGTTTCAATCATCAACGTCTTGTTGGCGAATCCTTACCAGGGGGTGGACTTTGCCACCAACCAAGCCGCGCGCCACTTTGTGCGCGGTCTCTACGGCCAGCCGCTTTATAAGGGAATCTGGGTGGATCAGTGCTACGACATCGGGCGGATTCAAGATGTCCATTTCTGGCCCTTCTGGACGGGGGACCAACGCATTGTCGATTTCACGACGACGAACGGCACGACCTTCATCTTCCAGCGCACGGACTGGGAAGTCGTTGAAGACATCTTTTCCTGGGGCTACCACGTTGGTGTTGAGTTCTCAGCCTCCAAGCACGGCGCCATGAACGGGCAGATGATGGATATCAACCTGGATAACGTCAATGTCGGGTTTGACGTGAGCGCAACTCAGCCGTACGCGGTATTGGTGTCGAATCTGAACATTGCTAATGCCGGGGCGGGCACGGACCATGTGGCGGTCTGGGGGCGCAATTCCGGCAAAGAGGCTGAGCTGAGCATCCGGGGCGCCAGCTTTTGGGGCTTCATAAAACAAACTTTGCGCTGGGAAAATTCGGGTGCCGTCTCCCTCTCTGATGCCCACCTGATTCCCTGGAACATCGAACGCCCGATGATGGAGATTCTGGCGGGCCGCGCGCTCATTCACGACAACTTTTTTCAACCTCTCCGTCAGAAGCCCATCAAAGACAATGGAGATCATAACCGCGTGCCTACCAACGATGGCGCGATTGCCATTCGCATCGGGCCCGGCGTGGATAACGTGATGCTCCACGGCAATCAGCTCAGCGGCAATAGGATTGTGAACGAGGCGGGGCCACGCGCCCTCGTCACCGATAATCAGCCGTGAAATCGAATTTATTTTGCCGTAAGGTGATGGGGCATGGGGTGAATGGGACAGATGAAGAATGTTCAGTATTTCCAGAGGTTTTACGTATAGATATTGCCAAGATAAGGGAATTTCTCATGAAATGTCGCGAATTGAAAGGAGGGATGAATGACAATCCTTGAGAAACGGAAACCCCACGAAGACGTCGTATCCGTCTACCCTCTAACCATTCTGTTTCTTATGCTACTTTTTGGGGGGCACCCTTCATTGCTGGCTAAAGGAGGTGGTGGGCAGCAGGGAGGGCCGCTAGACGGGCTATACCTTCTGCAAGACCGCCATACCGCCCGCGTCTCCTCTTGGGACACGACCGGGGGCAATAACGACTGGGTGGTGATTGCGCCGGGAGAAACGAAGACACTGTTTGACGTGTCAGGGAGCGGCGTCATTCGGCGCTTCTACCTCACCTCCGAGGCGTCTGATCGGATGCGCTATCGCAAGCTGGTCCTGCGGATGTACTGGGACGGTGAAAAAGACCCCAGCGTCGAGGTTCCGCTGGGAGACTTTTTCGGCTCCGGTTTGGGCACGCTCCGGTATTTTCACTCGGCGGTTGTGGATATTAACAAAGGTCTGCGCGGCCGGGATTTTGACGGCCTGGTCAATTACTTTCCTATGCCTTACCAGAAAAGTGCGCGCATTACGTTGGAGAATGACGGGAAGGTCCTGGGTTTCACCCTTTGGTACCACATCGACTACGAGCAGTACCCCTCCTTGCCCGATAACGCGGGCTCGCTGCACGCCCAGTGGCGGCGCGTCATCCGAACTCCGGTTCCCGAGGGAATTCCCAAAAATACCACGGGCGGAGCCAACGCATTCAAGAACCTGACCGGTGAAAACAATTTCCTGATTCTGGACGCGCAAGGAGAAGGCGCCTACGTCGGTCTCTTTCTGATTGTGGACAACGTGGCGGGGGGATGGTACGGCGAAGGTGACGACATGATCTTCGTCGACGGGGCCAAGTGGCCGCCCACTTATCCGGGCACGGGGCACGAGGAAACATTTAATGCCGGCTGTTGTCCCGATGAGGAATTCTGGGGGCTCTACACGGGCTTCTATCTGATCGAGAACTTGAACGGGAACTTCGAAGGCAAGAATCAGATGTATCGATTTTACGTCAATGACCCGGTGCGCTTCAAAAAATCCATCCGCGTCACGATCGAGCACGGACATGCCAACAATTTTGAAAACGACTACACTTCGACGGCGTTCTGGTATCAGAAGGAGCCGCACAAACCCTTTCCGCCGCTGCCCAGCGCCCAAGAGCGCCTGCCAGGTTGGCCAACAGGGGTGGAAAAAACGCTAGAAAAGGAGGCACGTTTGGGTAGAGAGCTGACGCTCCTGTTGGGTGAGGGGAAGGTTCGCCTGAGCGAACCAGACTCGAAGCTTGTCCAGGTGCTCGGTGCGCAATCCAATAAGGCGTTCCGGGAACTGCGATACCAGGATTATATGCGTGACGTGCTGGCGCTTGAGTCCTTGATGAATCGCTACAGACAACCAAATCCCTGACGGCTGAAGCCCAGCCTATATCGAGACTCGCCCGCCGCTGGGCCCGTTAGATGTTAAATCCGAGCTGCCGCAGAGCCTCTTTATTGATCCGCGCACTCTCCTCGGGCCCGCCCGGCGGCTCGTAGCGATCGAGTTTCACGCCCACCTCTACGCCACACCGGGAAGATCTTAGCGGCTGTGAATATACATTCTCCCACATACCCCCGCTGATGCTATCCCAAACTGCATTCGCCCGAATAGGATCATACAAGATTGTGGTTCATGCCTGTTTCCGATGCGAGGTAGTCTCCAACTTTCTCGAAAAGTGCTGGCGGGTGCTGCCAAACCTGGGCGAAGACGGTCGGGATTCCTACCGCTCTGACGGTGGCGACTGATCCTCGCTTCTGTGCAAGGTAGAGACTTGGCCTGATGAAACGCCTTCCCCCGTGTTCACCGATATCCATGACCATCTAATCCCACGCCAACTTTGCTGAGGGTGCTGAGAAAGCATCCCAACAACGCGCCCGAGGCGCTCGAACGCGCAACGGCCTACCTGTAAAGTGTCCCCATGTTTGAAGTCGGCGATTGGGATGCCAGGGATGTTGGAACGCTGCATTAGTAACGAAAAACGCCCTTTCACACCCGAATCCAACCTGTGCCAGAGTAACAGCCCGTTGACGGCTAGAGTTCCCACGCCGAATCTTTAGTAACGGCAGAGCCTCCTGACCGGCCTCCCCTGGAAATCCCCATCGGCCCCAATCTGTAGGTTTCCTCATATTATCTGGCCTGAGCATTATTGACCTAATACGTGAGCCGTAATGAACTGACACCCCGATGCGCTAGCAGTATAACGAGTGTGCCTCAAGTATGTAGTGAGAGGCAGATGTGAGATGAGTTGGAGGCAACACCCATGAAATACAATCGAGTCATCAGCGGCGCGGTTCTGACACTACTTCTCGCCGCCACCCTTCCGGCATTCGCACAAAAGGGCGACGACGAAAAAGGCGGAGGGAAAGCACCGCAGGAACAACAAAAAGCGCAACCACAACGCGCGCAACCTGCGAAGGCTCAGCCACAGCGTGCCCAGGCTCAGCCACAACGTGCCCAAGCGCAACAGCCCGCGAGGCAGCAGACGCAGACCGTTGCTGCGAACCATGGCGGCGGCAATTATGGCCGTATTTCCAACGCCAGCTACAGTTCCCATTTCGGTCATGAGCACTCGTTCCACATGGGGCACCCTCAGATGATCGGCGGATATAACCGCTTTCAGTACGGCGGGTATTGGTTTGGATACAACCAGGGATGGCCGGATGGCTGGGACTACAACGACAACGTTTATGTGGTGTACGAGGGCGGCGGCTATTTTATGTACGACCTGATGCATCCCGGCATTCACATTTCCCTCAGCATATTTTAAGGAGCAGGCGTCGCATCATCCGCTCGATCAAGGAGGCGCATGCACATTCTCTGGTGGGCCGTAATAGGGCTGATTGCCGGTTGGGCAACCGGACAAATTATGAAGGGTTCCGGTTACGGCGTCTGGATGGACATCGTGCTGGGTATGGCAGGGTCGCTGAATGGTGGGTTCCTCATGCGATCGATGGGCTATGCCCGCCATGGTGGCCTGCTTTACAGCATCCTCGTGGCGATTGCGGGTGCCGTAATCCTAACGGTCATTGCCCGGTTCTTCATCAAAATCGCGAGGGCGATTCGCCTGCCCTCGAAACACCGCATTGCCAGCCAGTAGCCCGACAGTTCTGAATGGGAACATCGGACACTCCGGCAAGCGGGTGGAATTGCAAAAAAGGAGATTTAAATGAAAAGACTTACATTGGTTTTTCTGTTGTTGACGTTTTGTGCAACGGCATTTGCCGGTGAGAGCCAACTGCAAAAGGCCACCAACGTTTTAAACGAGATCATGAGCACTCCCGACAAGGGCATTCCTCATGATTTGCTCGATAAGGCCGTGTGTGTGGGCATCGTTCCTGCGGAGATCAAGTTCGCCTTCGGGTTTGGCGCCACTTATGGACGCGGTGTGCTGGTGTGCCGCAAGGGCGGGGACGGCCGGTGGGATGCCCCCTCCATGTTCACCTTGGGTGGCGCGAGCGTGGGATTTCAGATCGGCGGTAAGGAAACCGACGTGGTCTTCCTCGTGATGAACCCGGGCGGGATGAAAAAACTCGTTCAGGACAGCGTCAAGCTCGGCGCGGAATTATCCGCAGCAGCCGGGCCCGTGGGACGTTCCGCGGAAGGCGCCACCGACGCCGAACTCCATGCGGAGATTCTCAGCTACTCGCGCTCACGCGGGTTGTTTGGCGGGGCGTCGCTGGACGGGGCCGTGTACAAACAGGATGAAGACGATAACCAAAAAGTGTACGGACGCAAAGTGACCGCGAAAGAAATTCTGATCGACGGCACCGTGCGCCCCACTCGCGCGGCGCAAGGCTTGGATGGCGCGCTGACGAAGTACTCTCCCTCGGGTGGACGGACGTTTGCCAGTTTATAAGCGATCCGTGGGGAGAACGGCAAGTCACCCCAGAGTATAACCACAGTGGGTCAAGCGAAAAGCCAGATTCCAGCGGGACGCGGAAGCCGCGTCATTTGCAGATCCGACGAAAAAACGCGGGGCAGAATCGAACGCCCCAGGAAAGTAATGAGGTAACTCCGATGAAAAAGTTGTATCAATTCAAAGTCGTAGCATTGATCTTCTGCCTGTGCCTGGTGGTTCTAACAATTCTCCCCAGCGCCAAGGCAGACGAGTGGAACCACAAAACGACGGTGACCTTCGACGCGCCTGTCGAGGTTCCAGGGGTCGGTGCTCAAACCTTGCCGGCCGGTACCTATGTTTTTAAGCTCCTTGATTCCCCAGCGGACCGCCACATTGTCCAAATCTTCAACCAAGCCGAAGACCATGTCTATACCACCATCCTCGCCATCCCCAATTATCGTTTGAAGGCGACGGACAAAACGGTGATGACTTTTCATGAGAGGGCAGAGGGACAGCCGGAAGCCATCCGGGCGTGGTTTTATCCAGGGCATGAATGGGGCGAGGAATTTGTTTACCCCAAGTCCCGGGCTTTGGAACTGGCCAAGATCGTCAATGAGCCCGTTCTTGCCACTCCCATCGAACTGCCTGCACCCGTCGAGACTTTGGCGACAGCGCCGATCGTAGCCGTTAAACCTACCGGAGAAGAGGTGGCGGTAACGGAAGTGGTTCAGGCTCCGCCCACAGAAGTCGCTGCCGCGGAGACACCTGCTCCAGCCGCGACCCTGCCGCAAACCGCCAGTCATTTGCCCCTGGTGGCATTGATTGGGCTGATGTCGTTGGCCGCGAGTCTTGGTCTTTTGTTTGTTTCGAAGCGGATGGTTTGAGTCCGTAGAGGCGGCGGAACCTGTCCCGATCTTACCGGGACGCCGCCCTTTGGCGAGGTAAACTCGCCGCTACGGTATCAAATTGACCCGCTGTTGATGGGCCTGCGTGGACCCTCCACGCAGGGGGCCTAAGGATGACGCTTCGATCTCCACTTTGCCGGCCCCGGAGAAACTGACTACGTGTCGTCGGGTCGTGAGAGGAGGGTGGTGCGCAGAGTATCACCTCCCCTTCACGGTCGAACTGATGTAGAGGCGGCGGAACCCGTCCCGATCTTATCGGGACGCCGCCCTTTGGCGAGGTAAACTCGCCGCTACGACAACAATTGACCCACTATCGAAGATCGACCTTCTGCCAACTGGCGGAATCGAGTGGAAGGCGATGGTTATCCTGGATTGAGGATGGAATGTTAATGATCATCTCCGAATATGTCGCTTGCTTGCTCGCGGCTCTGATCGGTGGGACGCTGCTGTTTACGGCGAGCGCGATGTGCGTCACGCTCTGGGCGGCCGGGGGTATCACCTGGCGCTGGTGGCGAGAACTCGCATCCGTCCCCAATTGGCTGCCGGAAAGATGGACGGCTGAACCGCGCGAGCCGTAATCATGATGTTCAAAATTGCACGCCCACCGACGCGCTGGCCTTGTTGGTCCGTTGGGCCCGATTCTTCCTTCTGGTGGTGGGCGTCCTGGCGTTGAGTTAAGTCGGGGCGCCCAGATTTGAACTGGGGACCTCTTGGTCCCGAACCAAGCGCGCTACCAGGCTACGCTACGCCCCGATAAACTTAGGTTACGGGGAACAGGTTACAGGTTGCAGTGAAGGAAGAGGCAGTCGACTGTTCCCTGTCACCTATAACCTGTTCCCTACAATGGTCGGGACGGCCAGATTTGAACTGGCGACCCCTTGCACCCCAAGCAAGTGCGCTACCAGGCTGCGCTACGTCCCGATGAACTCAGGTTACAGGGAACAGGTTACAGGTCACAGTGAAGGAAGAGGATATCAACTGTTCCCTGTCACCTATAACCTGTTCCCTAACCACGCTAGCACTTCCGCGAAAGCATTGTCAATATGGTCTGCAACTCCTGCCGGATGGCCTGGAGTTCCGCCACGTCCAGGGGAGATTGGAACAGGTGCGTCTGCGCCGCGGGATTCTTGCCATCGCTCGCCAGATGCCGGCGCGCGCCTTCAATCGTGAACCCTTTTTCGTAAAGGAGCCGGCGGATTTGGAAGATCAGTTCCACGTCCTTGCGGCGGTAGAGGCGGTGTCCTGACTTGGTCTTGACGGGCCGCAGCGAGGGGAATTCGCTTTCCCAATAGCGCAGGACAAAGGCTTTGGTGCGCGTCAAATCGCTTACCTCGCCGATGCGGAAATACAACTTGTCCGGGATCGCCACATCGGTGGGGGAGACCTCGATCAAGCGTGCCGCGCGCCCTCGTGACATAGTCCACAGATTACGCAGATTTCGCAGATTAGGCAAGCCGAACACAATCCGCAGGCCCGGCGCTTAAGGCCAGGGGAAAGGAAGGGGTGGATGTACCTCATCGCCGCGGCGCCGCAGCCGATTTCCTCACTGCGCTTTTTGGTCCGGTCTTTTTATTGTTTTCTTGTCTAATCTTCGAAATCTGCGTAATCTGTGGAGCGCGAAAGGAGACGGCAACTTATGGGGAAGTTGATTATTGGCATTGATGTAGGGGGTACGAAAGTGGCCGGAGGGTTGGTGACGCTGAAGGGGCGGTTGGTGGAATCGCAGATCGTTCCCACGTACGCGGAAAAGGGCTTCAGCAGAAGTTATGCGCAGATCATTCACCTGATTGGACGCCTGTTGCGCGCGGCGGGAGGAAAAGAGAACGTGGGCGGCATCGGCATCTGCGCGCCCGGCCCCCTGAATCCCAAGACCGGGGTGGTGCTTAATCCGCCCAATTTACCCGGCTGGCGGAACATCGAACTTACGAAGATGGTGGGTAAAGAATTCGGCCTGCCTGCCAAACTGGAAAATGACGCGAACGCCGCGGGATTGGCGGAGGCCCTGTTCGGCGCCGCGGTGGGTTACAAGGATGTTTTCTACGTCACCGTGAGCACCGGCATCGGCACAGGTATCATCATCAACCACAAAATTTATCACGGCAAAAACGGAATCGCCGGCGAGGGCGGGCATGTTTCCATCAATTATCGCAGCCCCTATCGCTGCGGGTGCGGAACCTATGGCTGCATTGAAGCGCTGGCAGCGGGCCCGGCCATGGCCCGGCGGGCGCGCGTGATGCTGGAGCAGGAACACTGCCTCCCGAGCGTCCTGCGCGAGTTGACGCACGGCCACGCCGAGGAGATTTCGCCCCTCATGATCCAGCAGGCGGCCCGCCAGGGCGACCGCGTGGCGAAGGTCATCCTCGAGGAGACGGGCTTCTACCTGGGCGTCTGGCTGGCCGGCATGATTACCCTGTTCGATCCCGAGGCCATCGTGATCGGCGGAGGTGTCTCACATATTGGCAAGCCCCTGTTTAATAAGATTCGAGCGACTATACCCCACTACACGATTAACGGCTTCGCGAAGAACACTCCGGTGTTGCCCGCCAAACTGCGCACCAACGTGGGCGTGTACGGCGCCGCGGCGGTCTTCCTGCCCGCGGGTGAAGAAGCGGAGGGCTGATCCACAGATTACACAGATTACACAGATTAGGCAGAAAGAGAACAGAGGGAGAAAGAAAAACATTGCTCTATCTGTCATTTCTGTTTGTCCTTTCTGTCTTTCTTTGTCCGTCTGTTCTTGTCTTGTCTAATCTTTGGAATCTGCGTAATCTGTGGATGCCAATGAGCGAAGAAAGAAGGGATGAGCGGACGTATGCGTTGATCGGCGCGGCCATGGAGGTCCACCGCCAACTGGGCTGCGGGTTCCTGGAAGCTGTCTATCAGGAGGCCCTGGAGTTGGAACTCGCCGCGCGCGGCATACCTTCGCGACGTCAGGTGGACCTCCCGATTTCCTACAAGGGGCAGAAACTCAACACGATTTATCGGGCTGACTTTGTCTGCTACGATTCGGTAATCGTTGAAATCAAGGCACTCGCGAATCTCAGTGGCACGGAAGAAGCGCGGGTCCTTAATTATCTCAAGGCTTCAGGGTTCGAGGTCGGCCTCCTGCTAAACTTCGGCGCGCGCACACTCGAGTACAAACGCTTCATTTGGCGTCCACAGGATCCACAGATTTCACAGATTGCACAGATTAAAGACAAAGATAAAGCGGTACGTTCGAAGGATGCGCGTGTAGGCCCTTGAACTCTTTGTGAGAACCCCACCCTTAATTTGAGCCGCTTTTGTCCTGCCCTATCAGCCTCTCTTTGTCTCTCTGTCTTTGTCTTGTCTAATCTGTGAAATCTGCGTAATCTGTGGATGATGACGGGAATTTTACTGTTCGCGCACGGCAGCCCCGTGGAGGAGGCCAACCGCGGGGTGCATGATTTGGCTGCGAAGATCGCGGCGGCCGGGCCTTACCGCTACGTGCGCGCGGCGTTTCTGGACAGGACGCCGCCCGACCTTCTGGCCGGGGTCATGGAAGCCGCCGAGGCCGGCGTGGAGCGCCTCATCGTGATTCCCTATTTCCTCACCGAGGGCCTGCACTTGCGCCGCGATTTGCCCACCCTCGTCGCCGCGGCCAAGGAGAAACACCCCAATTTTGAAATTGCTGTGGGACAGTCGCTGGAGGGGCATCCCTTGATGCCGGCGCTGATCCTCGGCCGCGTGCAGGAAATCGTCGAAAAATCGTAGCAATCACAGGTAGCGCCGGGCTTCAGCCCGGCACTTCCCGTCTTCGGCAGCCGTGATTGGCAAGGGTGGGTGCAATTGGAGGTGCCGGGCTAAAGCCCGGCGCTACGTTCGCCCGGTACGTTTTCCTGCCGGCCTAATGGCCGGCGGCTGCAAACATGGGCCGCGCTAATTCGGTGACTGGGTGTTGGAATCTTTCTCGGAAGTCTGCTCTGCCTCTTTGGGTTTCCCGATTTTTTGCGAGGCGCCGACATTGAACAGCTTGAATTCCGAGTAGGCATGCGTGTTCATGAGGCCCCGGCCATTCCACACCACGCTCACCTTCACCTGGCGGGGCAGCCAGAATCCCTCGGCACTGGACTTGAAATGGTTTTCGGCGAAATCGATATCCGTGGTTTCCTTCTCCAAGTGCACTTCCGGCAGGGGCTTGAGCAAATCGGTGCGCAGGCGCAGGATTTCGTAGTTCTCGGCATCCACCCAGGCCAGCCCCTGGGAGAAGGTCACCATGCTGGTTTCGCCCATTTTAAACACGCCGTTCAATCGCGCTTTTTCCGGCCGCTGGGCGAAAGCGATCACGAAGGAGTCCCGACCATCAATCTTCTGGCGCCCGAGGTAGCGGAAAGTGGATTCGGCCTGGTAGACGGGATGGAAGATGAGAGAAGCGGAGGCGAATCCCGAAGTCAGCATGAAACCCTCTTTCAGGCCGGCGGGCTGACCGACATCCCCCGACAATCCGGCGCGATACTCATTGAAGCCCAGTCCCGTCTCCTCCGTCGGCACTAAACACAGATAGTGAAATTTCTGATCCGTGGTCTCGCCGACCTTGCCTTTGTGGGAGAGCTTTTCCTGATGAATCTCCTCCAATGAGACCGTGTTGGGGAAGTTCTGGAAATACGCCTCCACGTTCTTACCCACGGCGCTGAGGACGGAATCCAAGGGCGCCTGATCCGTCGCGGGCACGAGGTCCTTGAGCTCCGGTACGGTGCGGTGGAGATAGTCGATGGATTCCGTAACCTTGGTCCTGGACTTGGCCTTGACGTAGGTCACCTCGATCTTTTTTTTCTCCGCAACTCGAGCCCAAAGCTGGCGGACCGGAAGGGGCATGGTCTTCACATCGCGCCCGTTCAGGTAACGGGTCATTTCCTCGTTTGCTCCGTCAAAATCGCCTCCGCCCAGCAAGGCCTTGACGCGCAGCAGCCGCACCTCCGGGGCGGCCCCGGCCACCGTGGCCCTGGCCAGGTATTCGCTGGCCGACGTCCAATTTTCCAGCGCCAACTGCGCCCGGCCAAGCTCTTGCAGGGCCAGCGGATCCTGCGGAGCGATTTTGAGCGCCTGGAAGAAGAAACCCGCCGCATTCCGGGGCTCATGCCGCCAGCTCTCCATCGCTCCGTAGGCCAGCAGGGGCTCAGGCCGTCCCCGGGGCAGATCCGCCAGGGTCCGCTTGGTTGCTTCCCCCGCGTCCCGGTTGGCGCCGTCCCAATCGCCCGAATCGAGCTCCGCGAGCGCCAACATGACCAGGCACTGCACGCAGAAAGGATCGCGATGGGTGACCTTCTTGAAGAATGGCAAGGCCTCATCGGAACGCTTGCGGGCAAGAAACTCTCCCACGCCGCGCGCGTAGTCCTTCTCTTCCGAGGCCGACAGCCCGTCGGTACCTCCGAGGTTCTTCAGCCGGGGGGCCAGGGTTGAGATCAGGTCGGCCTGCGAGAGAAGCGCCGGGTCCTCCGTGGGGTCCCGCAGGGTGATGCGAAGAACCCAAGTCAGGTTGTCGAAATTGCCGGCATCAACGAGTGCGTAGGCCTTGCGGAAGCCCTTCTTGGTGACCGTCACGCCCACCGTGAGTTCCTTAACCACGTCGGCGTTGACAAGATAGTCGGTTTGGAACTCTCCCAGGAAATTAGTTCCCAGCATGCGAAATTCCGCGCCCACGTTGATGGGTCTCACCAGGACGCGGGCATCGCGCACGGGACCGCCCTCCAGCGTCACCACCTTGCCGCCCACCACCCAGGGTTCCTGGTGGATGGTGACATCGTTGATAGCACCGTCGCTTGCATTCGGCGTCTGGGCGCGCAGTGCTACCGGCAATAAACCCAGCGCCGCAAATAACGCGAGAATGTGGAACGGACTCTTCGTGATGACCACTCCTTGAAATAGTTTATGTGCAGGGCTCGGCGCACAACTCCGGCCCACACTCCCTGTAATGTACCACAAAAAACCGGAAGAGAAGTCTGCTTACACTATGAACAATTCTCGTACCACTTGCTTTTTGGCAAGGTGTCAATTAGCCAAGGTGTGTGGTAGGGGTGCAGCTCCGCCGCGGCCGTCACCAAACCACCCGTGATGATTCAGGAGGCGGCCCGCCAGGGCGACCGCGTGGCGAAGGCCATCCTTGACGAGACGGGCTTCTACCTGGGCGTTTGGCTGGCCGGCATGATTATCCTGTTCGATCCTGAGGCTATCGTGAACTGACACCTGATACCTGACACGTTGTTCTCAACCCTTGTCTAATCTGTGAAATCTGCGTAATCTGTGGATGAAGACGGGGATTCTCCTCTTCGCCCATGGTAGCCCGGTGGAGGAAGCCAACCGCGGGGTGCATGAATTAGCAGAGAAGATCGCGGCGGCCGGGCCCTACTGCTACGTCCGTGCCGCCTTTTTGGATAGCACGCAGCCCGACCTTCTCGCCAGGGTCATGGAAGCCGCCAAAGCAGGTAGTGAGTTTCCGAGAAGGAGGAAAACGACATGGCGGGTCATCGGAATCGCCGAATGCTAGCGACGCCACTTCTGTTTGCCGGAATACTCGTCGCCCTGGGGGCTGCTTGGAGCCAGTCCCCCGTCCAGGTGCGCTTTCCATACCCCGACGCCGGCGCGGATGCGCTTGCCGCGCGGCAAAAGGCGCAACTGGAAACGGTGAATCAATTCAAAGTGTTTTATCAATTCCATTTCACCGACAAGCTCAAAGAGAGCGGAATCACTTTCGTCCAGCATATCGAGGAGGACGCGGGCAAGCACTACAAGGCCGTTCATTACGACCACGGCAACGGCATTGCCGTGGCCGACGTCGACGGCGACGGCCTCTATGACATTTACTTTGTGAATCAGGTGGGAGGCAACCAGCTTTGGAAGAACCTGGGCGGCGGTAAGTTCAAGAACATCACCGCAGAAGCGGGCGTGGGCTTGCCCGACCGCATCAGTGTCAGCGCCTCCTTCGCCGACATCGACAACGAGGGCGCTCAGGACCTCTTCGTCACCACCGTCCGCGAGGGCAACGTGCTGTTCAAGAATGATGGCCACGGACACTTCAAGGACATCAGCAAGGAAGCGGGGGTTGACCTGGTCGCGCACTCCTCCGGGGCGGTTTTCTTCGACTACAACAACGACGGCCTCCTGGATCTTCTGGTCTGCAATGTGGGCAATTACACCAGCAACCAGCGTTGGCCGGACGGCGCCTACGTGGGGTTACCCGACGCTTTCTTTGGGCATTTATATCCCGAGCGTTTCGAGTATCCCGTCCTGTACAAAAATATGGGTCACGATCGGTTCAAAGACGTCACCGCCGAGGTGGGTTTGCGGCCCCAGGGCTGGTGCGGTGACGCGACCTTCGCCGATTTGAACGGCGACGGCTTTCCCGGTCTCTTCATCCTCAACATGCAGGGACACAGCCACTATTACCAGAACGTCGGCGGGAAAAAGTTTGTCGACAAAACCGACGAGTACTTTCCCCGCACGCCCTGGGGGGCCATGGGCATCAAGTTTTTCGACTACGACAACGACGGTCGCATGGACCTGCTCATTACTGACATGCACTCCGACATGATGGGCACGCGCACTCCCCGGCAGGAAAAACTGAAGACTCCGCCCCAGGACATCATGTCGGAGAAAATGCTGGGCGGAAAAACCGATACCTTCATCTTCGGCAATGCCTTCTACCACAACCTGGGCGGCGGCAAGTTTGAGGAGATTTCCGACCGCCTCAACCTCGAGAATTACTGGCCTTGGGGGGTGAGCGTTGGGGACGTCAACGCCGACGGCTGGGATGACGTCTTCATTTCCTCCGGGATGAGCTTTCCCTACCGCTACGGGATCAACTCCCTGATGTTGAACAATCGTGGCAAAGGTTTCCTGGACGCCGAGTTCCTGCTGGGGATCGAGCCGCGCCGGGACGGCCGCACCAACACGTGGTGGTTCGACGTCGATTGCTCCCGGCAGAATGAAATGGGTAACCTCGGCAAGGCGGTCTGTAAGGGCCAAACCGGCAATGTGAGCGTGATGGGCACGCTCTCCAGCCGGTCGTCGGTTATCTTCGATCTCGACAACGACGGGGACCTGGATATTGTGACCAACGACTTCAATTCCCCACCGCAGGTGCTCATCAGCGATCTCGCCCAGCGCCGGCCGATTCGCTGGCTTAAAGTCGTGCTGGTGGGGACTGCCTCGAACCGCAACGGTTTGGGGGCGTGGGTGCGGGTCCATGCGGCGGGGCAGACCTACACCAAATACAACGACGGTAAATCCGGCTACCTTTCGCAGAGCGTTCTGCCCCTTTACTTCGGCCTGGGCGACGCCCCGAAGATCGACCGCGTGGAGGTGGATTGGCCCTCCGGCCGCAAACAGGTGGTGACCGAGGGGCTCGAGGAAAACCAAACCCTGCGGATTACCGAGCCGAAGTAGGCGGCCTTTAGGGGAGCTGTTCCCGCCAACGCTCCGGGATCATGCTGCGCAAGCCGGGATCGAGGCGCAGACCTTCCGCCAGTTCCGCGCCGGCCCGCGGGGAAACGCTTCCATCACTGCGGACGAAAATGAGTCCGAGTTCGATGTGGGCGGCTGCCGTGTTGGGCGCCAGCGCCAGGGCCGCGCGAAATTGTTGCTCGGCTTCGCGGCTCGACCCCAGCTTATTCAGAGCCCTGCCCAAGTTCAGGTAGGCGGGAGCAAATCCCCGCCGCATGGTTTGGGCGGTGCGAAACGCTTTGACCGCCTCATCGGTTCGGCCCAGCGACAAGTATGCCTCCCCCAGCTTGTTGACCGCTTCCGGATAACGCGCGCGATAATGAAGCGCCTCCTGGAATTGCGCGATGGCTTCGTTCACCTTCCCCTGGTCCTGATACAAGCGTCCCAGATTGTAATGCGCCTCGGGATACGCAGGGTCATCCTGCACGGCTTCGTTCAGCGCCGCGAGCGCCTCCGGCGTTTTGCCGGCTTGCCAGAGAT
>Ga0326728_10005549_pt1 | contig 35176 bp, 21 predicted proteins | sample MB3enrmetagenome_FD_207602 | JGI IMG/M metagenome (GOLD analysis project Ga0326728, IMG submission 207602) | Lab enriched peat soil microbial communities from McLean, Ithaca, NY, United States - MB31MN | ecosystem: Environmental > Terrestrial > Soil > Wetlands > Peat | place: USA: New York...
CGTCGATCGTTCGTAGGGCCCTCGGCGACGCGGTGACCAAGCTCGACCCGCGCCACCAGATTCGCAATCCGGTCATGTTCGTCGTCGAGGTGGGTAGCGTGCTGACGACAGGGCTGGTCGTCCAGGCGCTGTTCGGCCACGGGGAGGCCTCGTGGGGATTCATTCTGTCGGTCTCGGCGTGGCTATGGTTCACAGTCATCTTCGCGAACTTCGCGGAAGCCATGGCCGAGGGAAGAGGCAAGGCTCAGGCAGATTCGCTTCGCAAGGCGCGCAGAGATGTGTCCGCAAAGCGAATCGCGACGGCGCGCAAAAACGCGCAGGTTGCGGTCGTCGCCGCGTCGCAGCTCAGGCGAAACGATCTGGTCCTCGTCGAGACAGGCGACACGATTCCAGGCGACGGTGAAATCGTGGAGGGTGTAGCGTCGGTCGACGAGAGCGCGATCACGGGCGAGAGCGCCCCGGTCATTCGCGAGAGCGGAGGCGATCGCAGTGCGGTCACTGGGGGAACGCGGGTGCTCTCCGATTGGCTTATCGTGCGCGTTACCGCTGATCCCGGCGAGACGTTTCTCGATCGTATGATCGCGATGGTGGAGGGCGCCAAACGGCAGAAGACTCCAAACGAGATCGCACTCGACATTCTGCTGGCATTCCTCACGATCGTCTTTCTGTTGGCCACCGTGACCCTTCTGCCGTATTCGCTCTTCAGCGTGGCCGCCGCCAAGCAGGGGACCCCGGTGACGATTACCGTCCTCGTCGCGCTGCTCGTGTGCCTTATTCCCACGACGATAGGCGGGCTGCTCTCAGCCATCGGGATCGCGGGCATGGACCGTATGATCCAAGCGAACATCATCGCGACGAGTGGCCGAGCGGTGGAGTCGGCGGGTGACGTCGACGTGCTCCTCCTCGACAAGACGGGTACGATCACGCTCGGCAATCGGCAGGCGACGTCGTTCGTGCCCGCCCCCGGGTGCAACGAGGAGGCCCTCGCGGACGCCGCGCAACTGAGCTCTCTGGCCGATGAGACGCCGGAGGGGAGGAGCATCGTCATTCTCGCCAAGGAGCGGTACGGCCTTCGCGAGCGCGACATCAAGGAGATCGGCGCGCACTTCGTTCCGTTCACGGCGCAGACGCGCATGAGCGGTGTCGATCTCGGGAAACGGCAGATTCGCAAGGGTGCGGCCGAGGCGATCGAGGCGTACGTGCGAGATCTCGGTGGAGCGTTTCCGAGCGAGGTTCGTGCCGCGGTCGACGGAATCGCTACGCGGGGTGCGACCCCTCTCGTGGTCGCCGAGGGCGCCCGAGTGCTCGGCGTGATCGAGCTCAAAGACATCGTCAAAGGCGGAATCAAGGAACGATTTGCGGAACTGCGCCGGATGGGGATCAAGACCGTGATGATCACGGGAGACAATGCCAAGACAGCGGCTGCGATCGCGGCCGAAGCGGGGGTCGATGACTACCTTGCCCAGGCGACGCCCGAGGCGAAGTTGGCGCTTATCCGCGAGCATCAGAAGGGTGGCCGACTCGTGGCCATGACCGGCGACGGGACCAACGATGCGCCCGCGCTCGCTCAAGCCGACGTCGCGGTGGCGATGAACACCGGAACGCAGGCTGCCAAGGAGGCCGGGAACATGGTCGATCTCGACTCCAACCCGACGAAGCTCATCGAGGTGGTCGAGATTGGCAAGCAGCTTCTCATGACTCGCGGTGCGCTCACAACATTCAGCATCGCCAACGACGTCGCCAAGTACTTCGCGATCATTCCTGCGGCGTTCGCCACGACCTATCCCGCACTTCACGCCCTCAACGTCATGCACCTGGCAACATCGCAAAGCGCAATCCTCAGCGCCGTCATCTTCAATGCGCTCATCATCATCGCGCTCATTCCGCTTGCGCTCCGCGGGATCCGCTACCGGGCCGTCGGTGCGTCGCGTCTGCTGCGCGACCATCTGCTCTTGTACGGAGGGGGAGGACTTGTCGCCCCGTTCGTGGGCATCAAAATCATCGACATGCTGCTCGTGGCCCTGCACCTAGCCTAAAGGACGACGACCATGATTTCTGAATTGCGCGCGTCTCTGGTTTCCTTCGGCTTGCTCACGGTGCTCACGGGAGTCGCCTATCCGCTCCTCATCACCGGTATTGCGCAAGCGGCGTTTCCGCATCAGGCGAACGGTAGCGTGATGGTGGTGAACGGAAGGGCGGTTGGCTCCTCGCTCATTGGACAGATGTTTGACGACCCGAAGTACTTCTGGGGGCGACTCTCTGCGACTGTCGACGCCAACGGCAAGGCGCTTCCTTACAATGCCGGCGCGTCCGGTGGCTCGAATCTCGGACCGACGAATCCAGCTCTCGCTGACGCTGCCAAGGCGCGCATCGATGCTCTCCGGGCTTCGTCGCCGGGGTCCGCAGCTTCGAGCATACCCGTGGATCTCGTGACGTCTTCGGCGAGTGGGCTCGACCCGGATATCTCGCCGGCAGCGGCGGAGATTCAAGTGGCGCGCGTCGCCGGCGCCAGAGGGCTCGATGAAGCCCGGGTGCGTCAGATGGTTCGCTGGAGCACACGCGACCGTACACTGTCACTTCTGGGCCAGCCCCGAGTCAATGTCCTCGAGTTGAACCTGGCCCTAGACCGCGAACGCCGGTGAGGGCTTTCAGCGGCTCGTCGGGGTGACGCGGCGCCACCGTCCGGACCCCAGTCGCTTCTGCGTGCCGATGCATCGCGTTGAGCGACAGGAGGGGCAGTTCGCGAGCTGAATTCGCTCGTCGCTGCCCACGGGCAAGCTTCCGATTGGAACCATGTCTTTGCGGGCGACGATAGCCCCGCACGAGCACCGGATGGCATTCACGTCCATTGGCTACGGCGTTCATGGTCCATAGGTTAACGTGGGGCATGGGCGGGCATTGACAGCGCGTCGGAAGACGCTAGGCGTCGATGTGCCATGGCAGACGTTCTTACCCATTCGTTCCAGGCTGATGTTGCCGAGGTGTTGAACCTCGTCATCCATTCTCTCTACGCGCACAAGGACGTATTCCTGCGCGAGCTCATTTCGAACGCCTCGGACGCTCTCGACCGACTTCGATTTCGGGCTCTAACCGATCCCGAGCTCACGGCCGGCGACCCGACGATGGTCATTCGCATCTCGGCTGACGCCGAGCGTCGTACTGTCACCGTGGAAGACACTGGCATTGGAATGACCGCGGAGGAGCTTGTGACCGCCCTCGGCACGATCGCGCACTCGGGATCGCGCGCCTTTCTCGAGCGGCTCGCCGAGCAAGGCCAACGTGACGCGCGTCTCATCGGCCAGTTTGGGGTGGGGTTCTACAGTGCCTTCCTCGTGGCCGAGCGAGTGGACGTCGTCTCGAGGGCAGCCGGGCCTGGGCAATCGGCCCACGTGTGGACGTCGAGCGGCAAGGATACGTTTACTGTCGCGCCAGCGGACCGAAGCGAGCGGGGGACGACCGTCGTTCTTCACCTACGGGAAGAACAGCGCGAATTCCTCGAGGCGTGGCGACTTCGGCAACTTGTCGAACGGTATTCCGACTACGTGAGTCATCCGATTCAGCTCTTCGTCACGAAGGGGAGCGGAGACAAGGCCACCAGGGAGTTCGAGACCATCAATCGAGCGAGCGCGCTCTGGCAGCGACCAAAGGCGGAGATCACCGAAGACCAATACGACGAGTTCTATCGACATCTCGCGCGAGGCGGCGGCGACAAGCCGATCGCACGAACCCACTTTAAGATTGAGGGGACGCGAGAATTCACCGGGCTGTTCTACGTGCCCCGGGAGCGCCCCTTCGATCTCCGCTTCGGTGCAAAACACCGTGGGGTACGCCTGTACGTCAAACGTGTCCTCGTGATGGACGACTGCGATGAAATCGTCCCAGAGTGGATGCGGTTCGTCGTCGGCGTTGTCGACTCAGACGACTTGCCGCTCAACGTGTCGCGAGAGGTCCTCCAGGAGTCCGCCGTCGTGCGGACCATCAGGAAGCAGATCGTCAGGCGCGTCCTCGACACGATCGAAGAAATGGCGGAGCAGCGAGTGGACGACTACGCGGCTTTCTTCAAGGCCTTCGGCTCGTTCATGAAGTCTGGGGTAGCGGCCGACTTCGAGAATCGAGACCGCCTCGCGAAGCTTCTCCGCTACGAGACCACCTCGGAGTCCGGGTTTACTTCACTGGCTGACTACGTCAAGAGAATGAAGGAGGGCCAGCCTGCCATCTACTTCGCGATCGGCGAGTCGCGTCAGGGACTCGAGTCCGCTCCGCACCTCGAGGGTCTTCGCAGCCGAGGATACGAAGTGCTTCTGATGACTGATCCGGTGGACGAGTGGACGACCACATCTCTCGGCACGTTCGAGGGCAAACCTATCGTCTCGGCAATGAGGGCCGAGCTCGAACTCGGAGATCGAGGCGACGACAAGGCCGGCAAGGAGGCTCTGGCGGAGTCGGCCGGTCCTCTTTTCGATCGCATTCGAGCGGTTCTCGGCGACCGTGTCTCAGAGGTTCGCGCGAGCGCGCGTCTGACGGATTCACCCTGTTGTCTCGTGATCCGGGCGGGCGCGCCGCACGGCTACGTCGAGCGATTGCTCCGCCAGGCAGGCAATGAGGTTGCCGAAGCATCGAAAGTCCTGGAGGTCAATTCTAGTCACCCGATCGTTCAGAACCTGACACGCCTTGTGGAACGGGGCGATCCGCGGGTCGACGGATGGGTCGAACTCCTCTACGAGCAGGCACTCGTCGCGGGTGGTGCTTCCTTGGCCAACCCGAGCGATTTTGCGCGGCGCGTCACCGCGTTGTTGGCATCCGTGACGGATTGGGCGACCAGCGACCAACCAGGCGAGAGCCCCGTGAGAACGAATGCCCCCCCAGAATCCCCGTCATGAGGCCATTAGCATGGAATGCAACGCTGGAATGTTACTGGACGGTGTCGATCCCGCGACCCTTGCGCGCGCCTTCGACGTCGCGAAAGCCCTGGCGAGCTCAGTAGTCACGACGCACAATGAATCACCGACGGGGTGCGGCCTTAGCTTACCGCTGCCCTGATTCTGCGGCCTCGCGGTACCTTTCGCCTTGCACCCCCGATCACTTCCAACGAACGCTAGGTTTTCTATGGAAAAGCTTCTCCTCGTCGATGCGGATGTTCGCAATGCCCGTATGGTCGACATCGGCCTGCGGAAATCTGGCTTCCGCGTCTGGCTTGCGGGCGACGGTGTGGATGCTCTTGCGAAGGTCGATGCGTTGGCGCCGGAACTCATCATCACGGACACCCAGTTGCCTGCGCTAGACGGCCGTGGGCTGGTGTCCGCGCTTCGGGCTCGGCGCGAAACGGCTGCCATTCCTGTCATTTTTCTGGTGTCGCCCGAGCTGACGGAGCGAGGTCGTCGACCCGAAGTCGAAGGGGACGACTGGATTCGCAAGCCCGTCGTGCTTCGGGAGCTGATCTCGAGGATTCACGCGATCGAGGCGCGCCGCATTTGGCACCAGCTCTCCGAGGAGGCGAGGCCGGGGGTGGCGCAAGCGCGCGTGACCGGATCCACAGGACGATTGGCCGTGGTGGACTTGATCCGGTCTTTCGACGTCGCCAGGCGGAGCGGTCGCGTGCATCTTCGGAGCGGTCTGCAGGAAGCAACGATGGCGTTCCGGGATGGTCGCTTGGTCGACGCCGAGTTCGGTCGTCTTCGAGGCGAGGAAGCCGTGTACCGCGCGCTCATGCTTCGAGACGCACTCTTCGAGATCGATTTTGGAGTGGTCTCCAGTGAAGACATCGTGCGCCTCTCGACGGACGACCTGCTCGCCGAGGGCCTGAACCGCCTCGAAGAGACGCTCGAACCTCGCCAGGAACCGGCCGTCAAGGTTTCGTTCCGCCCGGCGTCTTCGCCCCCGGCCCACGCGGATGCTGGGCTCCGAGTCCGTCTCTCGACATCCGAACCGGCACCGCCGGATCGTGCCGTCGTCGAAGAGCCCATGGAGGCTCGTCCGGAGCCGGTGATGCGCGCAGTCATGCGTTCTCCGGGGGTGCCGCCCGTGCACACCGACGCGGTGCCGAGACCGTCGGCCGCAACTCCATTGATCCGTCCGGCGGTGCAAATCGCTCGCGAAGCCCCGTTGGTGGATCGGACGCCGGTCTCTCCCGAGCCGCGCACGCACGACGTCGCGGCGTTGGCGCCGCCCGCGCCATCCGAGGACACGAAGCGCGACGCGGCGGTGCCTGCTCCCAGTCCGATGGACGTTGAGTGGCCCGCCGAGCCAGGGACTCGCCCAGGAGCCGGTGGACGCGAAGCGGAGGTGAGCGAAGGAACATTGCCCTCCATGGCGCAGGCGCCTTCCCTTCCGACCGGGTCCGGCCGAACGGATCGTCCGTCGCGAACGGTTCCCCCACTTACCATCCACACGTCGGACGAGGACGCGCAGGCGCTCGGCGTGCCGCGGGCGATCAGTCCAATGGCGAGAAACGTCGTCGGTGCCTCGGTCCTCGCCGCCGCAGCTATCCTGGTCATCGCGTTCTTCAACTCGACGCACGCCCGCCAGGTTCGAGAGGCCGAAGAAGCTCAACATGCTCTCGCCACAGTCGCTGCGGCAGCTCTCATGCCGAGCGCCGCCGTTCCTCCCAGCGCGGCGGTCGCGGCTCCTCCAGAAGCCCCTGCGTTGGCGCCGCACGCATCGGCCTCCGTCGTGATGGACTCGCCGCGCCCGGCGGAGAGCGGCACGGTCGTCGTCGCGAAGGCCTCGCCGCCTCCGAATGCTGGCGCCAACCCATTCGTCGGTGGCGGGAGAGTTCCGGCGCCGCCTGTTGAGCGTGGGGAGTCCGCCTTGGTCGCCAGATTCGAAGAGTCGGGCCAGTCCGCGGCGGTTCTCGAAGCGGAGCGGGCCCTCGCGCGTGGCGCCACGTCGCACGCCGTCGAGCTGGCACAGAAGGCGGTAGCCGAGAACCCTGCGGATGCCGACGCATGGCTGACTCTAGGCGCGGCGCGCGAGGCCTCGGGCGATGCCAATTCTGCCCGCCTGGCGTACCGAAGCTGCGTTGCCCAGGCTCACACGGTCGGGTTGAATCACTGCCGTATTCTGGCCGAGAGGCAGGCCGGGAACTAGAGGGCCGAAACACACAGGTCTTGTGGAGACGGCGATCGATTGCACGAATCGAGCGGCGGAAGAGTCTTCATCCTCTAAGATGCCGCCATGTCTGCTGTTTGGCCGGCACCTTCTGCCGAAAGCCGTTCCTCGGTCGTTGTGCGAACTCGGTTCTGCGAGACGGACCTCATGGGCGTCATTCATCACGCCGTGTATCTGACGTACTTCGAGGTGGCGCGAGTCGAGTACTTGCGGCGTCGAGGTACCGGGTACGCGGCCTGGACCGAACGAGGGGTTCACTTGGCGGTCGCGGAATCGCATGTGCGGCACAAGAGGCCCCTTCGCTTCGATGAAAGCGTGGCGATCGACGTGACCCTCACGGAGCTCGGCAGAGCATCCATGACCTTCACGTACCGGATGTTTCGGCCCACTGCTCCGAGCGAAACCGTCGCCGAAGGCGACACCCTCCTCGCCACCGTCGGCAACGACGGCGCGATCCGCCTCATGCCCGACGATCTTGCCCGGTCCCTATGCGGTCCGGAACGGTCGGCTAAGCTCGACGGCCAGCTGTAGCTTGGCGCTGCCAAGCAGGACGAGAATTCACGCGAAATGGCTTCCGCGGACGTAGATGTCGACCCCCGTGCTCCGGAGGCGCGCGCGAACGATGTCGCCATGCTCGCCGACGTGATGGGTGTCGTCCTTCGCGTCGGTCTCGTCATGGTGCGGAGCGGGGCCGCCGCGTTTCGGTCCAGGCTCACGATGGCGCGTGTGGCTCGGTCGCTCGGTGTGAACGAGTGCGAGTTCGTCGTGACGCCAGACCTTGTGCAGGTATCGCTCTCGTCGGGTGGAGCCACTCTCGCGCGGGTCATTCACATCGGCGAGAGTGGCGTTAATATGGGACGCCTTGCCGCGGTCGAGCGTCTCTCGCGCGAGCTGGCAGCCGAGCCGGGACGGGCCAACACATTCACCGTCGAAGCCCGCCTCGGCGCCATCGAGGCCGCGCCCCCGACCTATTCGAGATGGCTCACCGTCGTCATGCTCGGAGCGGCGTGCTCTGCTTTTTGTGGCGCCATGGGCGCGGGGACGCTCCAGATGGCGGGTGCCTACGCGGGCGCCTCGCTTGGACACGTGCTTCGGCTCCGCCTCATCGCCAAGCACGTACATATTGTGTCTCTCGTCACGCTTTGCACGTTCACGTCGTCCGTCGTCGCGTTCGGCGTCGTGTGGTGGGGAGCGCATCTCGGAAATCCAGCCCCAGTGGCCTTCGAGATAGCGTCGGGCAAGGCCGTGCTGGCTTCGGTGCTCTATCTGGTGCCCGGCGTTCCGCTCGTGACGAGCCTTTTGGACATCATCCACTTTGACCTTGTCGCGGGCTTGGCCCGCGCTGCGTTTGCGAGTCTCATCGTCGCATGTATGGGCGTGGGAATGCTCATCTTCCTTTCGGTCATCCGGCACGCCTTTCCATGAGCCTTTCCCCGCTTGCGACCCTTGCGGCGTATCATTTCCTCCTCGGGCTCACGGCTACGTGTGGCTTTGCGCTCTGGTTCAACGTACCGCGCAACATCTTGCCTCGAACTTGTCTGTTCGGCGGCGGCGCGTACGTGATTCGCCTCGTCCTCATGCAGCTCGGGGAGTCACCGGCGACGGCCGTGTTCTGGGCGGCCCTGTTTGCCGGGCTCGCGGGTTACGTCCAGGCGCGCAACGCTCGCGTTCCGCGCGTGCTTCTGACCGTGCCGGCAGTGATTCCACTGGTGCCCGGCGTCCCCGCGTACGCCGCCATCGTGAGCTTCTTTCGCGGAGACGTCCTTGCGGGACTCGAAAGCGCAGTGAAAGCAACGATGATCATCGCAGCCCTCGCCGGTGGATTGACGGCTGCGCGCGTCGTGACAATGACAAGCCGTCCTCCGCCGTAACCCGCATTTCTCACCAGCTCCCGCTTCGGATAGCCTTGAGACCGTATGTCGGTTTGTCCTCGCCTCATCGTCGTCTACGGGACGACAATCTGTCTCCTCTCGTGCGCTTCGACGACAGCACGGCTGCCTGCGTCGAGAGCGGGGACGCGCGAGGAATCTCCCCCAACCGCGAGCTACGAGTCGCCAGATGCCTCTGCGACTCAGACCGGGTATGCGACCTGGTACGGTCCCGGCTTCGCGGGACGCAAGATGGCCAACGGCCAACGCTTCGACCCGAACGCGATGACGGCTGCCCACCGAACGCTTCCGCTCGGAACATGGGTCGACGTAACGCGCCGGGATACCGGCAGGACCGTGCGCGTGCGCATCACGGACCGGGGGCCGTTCGGGGAGCAGACGCGAATCGTCGATCTGTCCAAGGGTGCGGCCGCACATCTCGATATGATCCGCATGGGCGTAGCTCCCGTGGAGCTGCGAATCGTGCCCGGGCCGTAGAAGATCAGCTTTCAACGACCGGAAGTCGTCGACGGGCCAGACGTACCGGAGGGGTCGAATCGTCCAACGTGCCGAGTAGGGAATGTCGGTTGGCTTGGACGATCGTGACATCGACGATTTTCCCGACGAGCCCGGCAGCACCGCGATGCGACAGGTGCACCATCTCGTTCCGGTCCGTGCGTCCCTGGACGCGATCGCCCGCCAAGCTCCCTTTCTCCGACTTGCTCGGTCCTTCCACGAGCACGCGCTGTCGGGTTCCAACGAGGCGAGCCAAATGGGCGCGCGATAGATCGTCGGACAGCTCAAATAGCCGCTCCAGTCGACTGCTTTTGACGTCTTCGGAGACGTCGTCGCCAAGCCGCAGCGCTGGCGTGAATGGTCGAGGCGAATACTTGAAGCCGAAGATCGACGTGAATCCGACGTGCCTGACCAGCTCCAGAGTTTGCTCGAAGTCAACCTCGGTCTCGCCAGGAAACCCTACGATGATGTCTGTGGAAAGCGTGAGACCGCTTCGCGCGCGCATCAATCGTTCGGCGCGTGAGACGTATTCGGCACTCGTATAGCGACGAACCATGCGGCGTAGTACGTGATCGCTTCCTGACTGCACCGGGAGGTGGACGTGGTGAGCGAGAACATCCAATTCGGCGTGCGCGCGCGCTAGCGACGCCGTAGCGTGCCTCGGGTGGGGACTGGCGTAGCGGAGCCGTGCGAGCCCTGGGGAATTGCTTCGCGCGACGTCGAACGTCGGCACGGCCTCGGCCAGCCTGTAGAGCAAGGCTGGAAACTGGGATTCGTCGCCTTGCGCGACGGAGGAATCGCTCGCGTCATCGAAAGTGGACAGCGGGAGGGATGGATCGCGGAAGCTGTCGACAGTCTGCCCGAGCAGCACCACCTCGCGCGTGCCGAGCTCGACGAGCCGCTGGACTTCGTCGACGACGTCGAAGGCGGAGCGATACCGCTCCGGCCCGCGGGTGTACGGGACGATGCAGAAAGTGCACCGTTCGTCGCAGCCCTTCATGGTCGTCACGAAAGCGATGGCGGGAGACCGTTCGGGTGCGCCCGAGGCAAGCGGCCGGGTCGGCCAGGTAAGGAACCGAGGCGCCGCGATGTCGAACTCCGTTCGCGACGTTGGTGGAGCCCCAGCAAGCTGTTCAGCCAGGAGCGCTGGCAGCTCTGCGACGTGGTCTGGGCCGAGGACGATGTCGACGTAAGGAAGATCGCGGAGAAGAGCGGCACCTTCCTGTTGCGCCACGCACCCCGCGACCGCGATGATGAGCTGAGGACGCGCCCGCTTGAGCGGGGCGAGCGTTCCGACCGCGCTGCGGAGCTTCTGCTCCGCCTTGTCGCGCACGCTGCAGGTATTGAAGACGACTAGATCGGCCTCTTCGATTCGCTCGGCGCCCAGGCCTCCGGCCGAGCGGAGTACTTCGACCATTCGGTCTGAGTCATGCACGTTCATCTGGCAACCGAACGTGTGCACGTAGTATCGGAAACGCACTGCGCTAGCTGTATAGCGCGTCCATCCTTGTCGTCTCGCGTCGAGCAGATCGGTTCGGTCAGACTCTTGCCCCGTCGACCCCGCGTCGCTAGCGTTCGCGCCCTGGGCTAAGCACGGTGAATTATCGCTATCGGTCGCTCGTCGACTTGTTCGAAATGACCGTGAACGATCACGGTGGACGAGATCTGTTTCTCGAGAAGAAACACGGGCGCTGGGTGTCGACCACGTACGACGCGTTTGCGCTATCGGTGGCAGCCGCCAGGGCTGCGCTTCTGTCGCTCGGCGTCCATCGTGGCGACCGCGTGGCCATCATCGCCAACAACTGTGTCGAATGGGCAGTTCTGGCACACGCGTGCTACGGGCTCGGCGCGGCGCTGGTGCCGATGTACGAGGCTCAAGACGCTGCGGAATGGGGTTTCATCCTGCGCGACTGTGAGGCCCTCGTTCTCGTCGTATCTACTTCCGACGTGTGGGCGCGCGTTCGCGTCATGAGCTCCGAGATGCCTTGGATACGACACGTCATTGTGCTCGGTGAAGTTTCCGGAGACACCGATCCTCGCATCACGAGCTACGCCGCACTCATCGGTCCGGAGCGCTCGGCGCCGCCGCCCTGCGCTTCGCCCGACGAAGTCGCGACGATTGTGTATACGAGTGGAACTACGGGAGCTCCCAAGGGTGTCGTGTTGTCGCACGCCAACGTCGCATCCAATGTGAGCGCCGTGCACGAGTCGCTGGGCGTGCGGGTCACCGATCGAACCTTATCGTTTCTGCCTTGGGCGCACGCGTTGGGACAGACGGGCGAACTCCACGGAGTCTTTTCGTTCGGAGCCTCCATCGCGATCTGCGAGGGAGTGGACAGACTCCTCCCTAACCTCCTCGAGACGCGGCCGACAATCCTCGTCAGCGTTCCTCGTGTCTTCCACCGCCTGTATGCGAAAATCGAGCAACAGCTCGAGGCCAGACCTCGGCTCGTCCGTGACATGGTTCACGGCGCGGTACGCCTGAAGACCGCTCAGCGGAACGGAGTGCGACTGCGCTGGCGCGAGCGAGCGCTCATTGCCTGCGTCGATCGTGCGGTGTTTTCAAAGGTTCGTGCGACTCTCGGGGGACGATTGAGGTGGGCCATCGCGGGTGGCGCCGCGCTCTCCCCCGACGTCGCAGAGTTCATCGACGCCCTCGGCATCGCCGTGTACGAGGGATATGGTCTGACGGAGACCAGTCCCGTAATTTCGGTCAACACGGAATTGGCCAGAAGAATCGGGAGCGTCGGTCGTCCACTTCCCGGTGTTCGTGTCGAGGTTTGGCAAGAGTCGGGCGGAGCTCCGTCCAGCGAGGGCGAGCGGCCTCGCTGCGACGGTGAGATCGTCGTCTACGGGCCCAACGTGATGCAGCAGTACTACGGACGGCCCGAGGAGACACGGCAGACGCTCACCGCGGACGGAGGACTTCGCACCGGCGACCTCGGCTACCTCGATGAGGACGGGTTCGTGTACGTCACTGGTCGCATCAAAGAGCAATATAAACTCGAGAACGGGAAGTACGTAGTCCCAACTCCGATTGAGGAGAGGATCAAGCTCAGTCCATTCGTTGCGAACATCATGGTCTACGGCGCCAATCGACCCCACAATGTGGCACTCGTCGTGGCGGACGTGGGTGCGGTCCGAAGGTGGGCGGCCGAGAGGCGCCTGCCCGTGCCGTCCGACGTGCCATCCCTGCTGCGTGATGAACGCATCCAGACGCTGTTCAGGCGCGAGATCGATTCACGGCAGACCTCCCTTCGCGCGTTCGACAGAGTCCGAGACTTCGAACTGCTTGAATGCGATTTCACCGTCGAAAACGGCATGCTGACGCCGAGCCAGAAGCTCAAGCGCCGAAAGGTGCTCGAGGAGTACGGCGACGTGGTCGAGCGGCTCTATGGCTACCGTGGCCCCGGAGCTGCGAGGACGACGCAGGCTGCTTCATCGACATAGCAGCCGGCGCCAGTCGAGCATGTGGACACCTCGTAGTGGGGCTCGAAACTCGACAACTTGTCGGCGCCCGAGAATGTCACCTCCCATCTCGATGGGCACGGGGCGTGAGAACGTCATACGCACGTGCGTCGCCAGCCAGTCGTGAACGCCCGCGAGCGAGTAAGCTCCCTTCCACAGTCGGGGACACGCCAGGACCGCGCCGACGACGTTTCGGTCGAGGACACGGAGGTTGAAGAATCCGGGCATGCGTTCAGCAAACGGAAAAGCGCGGAAGCGATAGCCATACTCGGGACACGTCCCCACCGCGGCCGTTCCTGCAGGCCCATCGTAGAGAACGTCACCCCGTGCGAGCGACTTCATACGCCTCGGAACTCCTCGAGAGTCGACCGCGAACACGGAATCGCCCAAATTTTCGATGACGACTCGAGGGTTGCCGTAGAGCGCGATCTTCGGCAACGTCCGGAGCGCTGCGGCTGACAGGTATCCGTACACGCTCTTCGATAGGTGCCTGCCTGGCCACGCAGTCGCGTCGAGTTGAGCGCCGTAGTCTTCGAGGACCATCGCATCCCAGCCCGCCCCCGAGAAATGCGTCAGTTTCCCTTCCACGCTGATGAGCCCCACGAAGCGCGTCGGGAGATGCCCGGGCGTATTGGCGAGGAGTTCGAGGCAACGGTGAAGTTTGGGTGCTCCGAGGGCATGCGCCCAAGCATTGCCCGTGCCCAAAGGAAGCACGCCGACCGTCGGCAGCGGTTCCGGCTCGGGTCTCACGCGCCAGAGAGCATTGAGCAGGGCCATGACCGTGCCGTCGCCGCCCGCGGCCAGGATGGCACGTGACGAGCCGAGACCGTACAGCCAAGTGTCGATCTCCTCGGTGGATCTCGTCAGGCGAATGCTGGCTCCGGGAAGTGCACCCGCGATTTGGGCTGAGACGCGTCGCCCGCCGCGCTTCGCGTTCGCGTTGACCAAAATCGCCAGGTCGTCTCCCCTTCGAGAGGCGCGGGCGGGTGGCCGCGGCGACAGGACTCGAGAAAGATTCAAGCGGCGCCTACACTCTTGCTCGGACGGCGGGGCGACACGCGGGTGTGGGCATGGGTCGCGGACAGTGGGGCATACGGTAGCCGACTGGCAGGGCTTTGTGGGCCATGACGCGATGTGCCTGTAGGCCCGTAGACCCGAGCGCAGAAGTTCATGCGCACCAACCCTTGCTATCGGTAGAGCCCCTCCGTAGCATGCACCGCGCGTGTGGCGTCGATTTCCTCGTAGAATTCCGCTTGTTTTCGAGGCCTCATGCGCAGGGTTGCCCGTTGTCTGGACCTCCTATTAGGTGATGGATGAGCGCCAAGATTATCAAGAGCGCACTCGGGCTTCTTCAGGACGATCCCGATCAAGAGCAGGTTTGGTCGGAGCTCGTCGACGAAGTCACACGAGACCCGGAAATGAGCCCGGACGAGCTGTCGAGTCTGCTCGACTCGGCACGTCGAGCGCACGATTCCCGTCGCGAGCTCGATGCGGTCGTCCGCTTGCTCGAGATCGAGCTGAGCCTGGCCCGCGGGACGCCGCGCGAGCCCGATATCCTAGTCGAGATGGCGCGTCTCTACGACGAAGAGCTGCTCGATGACGCAAAGGCCCGTGCCGCATTTGCGCGGCTCGCTGAACTGCGTCCGGACGACCCGCGCGCGGCGGAATCGCTCGAGCGAAGCGAAGCGAAGAGGGCACGATGGCGCGACCTCTTCGAGCGCTACGTCCAGGAGGCGCGTGGAGCTGGCGACGTGGTGTTTCGCAGCTCGCTCCTCGTCAGTGCGGCGGAGGTTGCATACCGGTATGGGCGCGAGACCTCGGATGTGGAACCCATCGCTCCTCTGTTGAGGGAAGCTCTCAAGCTCGACCCGAAGAATCGTCGCGCGGCCTCTCTTCTTGAGCGCGTGCTCCGGGAGCACGCTCTGTGGAACGAACTCGCTGACCTCCTCGAGCGGAGTGCCACGGATGCGACCCAAAAAGAGGAACGGGTCGCGACGTGGGTGCGCCTTGCTCGTGTCTTATCGAAGAAGGTCGGCTCGCGGGAGCGAGCGGCTGCAGCGTACGAGCGCGTGCTCGACATCGCGCCCGGTCACGCCGAAGCCGCAAGTTTTTTGGCCGAGCACTTTCACGCGAACGCCATGTGGGATCACTTGGTATCGCTATACGAGGGACAGCTTGCTGCCGGGTCGCTTCGGAGTCGCGAGGAAGAGATCGGCGCGACCCTTCAGATTGCCATGGTCCATTGGCGAATGCGCGGACAACCCGATGCTGCCGAGCCATGGTTCGAGAAGCTACGCAAGGTCGACCCCACCCATCCGGGAATGCTGGGGTTCTACCGGGAGTGGTGCACTGCCCGCGGTGACACCGTTCGACTTGCGGGGATCCTCGCCGACGCCCAGCGGGCGATGCCGGACGGCCCGGGGCGAGCGGCCATCGTGACGGAATTGGCGAAACTGGCCGAAGGTGGAGAGAACGCACAGCGTGCGATCGACCAGTGGCGAGCCGTGCTCCGCCAGTCCCCCGGCAACATCGAGGCGCGTGAGGCTCTCGCTCGCCTCTATCGGCAGACATCGAGCTGGAACGCGCTCACAGACCAACTCCGGCAGGACCTCGAACGGCTGCCGCAAGAAGCCGTGGCCGCTCGTCTCGCTGTGTTGCGTGATATGTCCAGTGTGTACCGAGAGCAACTCAAGAGCGACTCTGCTCTCGTGACAGTGCTCACGCAGGTCGTTCAGCTCGCGCCGACCGATCTTGGCAGCGTCCGCGAACTCGTTCGCGTCTACGAGTCGCTACAGCGCTGGCGCGATCTCCTGGCGATGCAGGCGCGTCAGGCCGAACTCGAACCCGATCCCCAAGTGCAGGTGGGTCTCTGGCGCGCGATCGCGCGCCGATGGCTGGATCAGTTCTCAAACGTGCAGAACGCAGTCGAAGCCTACGAACGTCTTCGTCGGATCGATCCCAACGATACCGAGGCCGTGGGCAAGCTCAAGGAGCTCTACTCGAAGCGTCGCGCCTACAAGCCTCTCTTCGACCTCCTCGAGAGTCAGGCTGGCGCCCTCGGCCCAGGCGAGGAGCGTCGAGGGCTGTGGTTCGAGATGGCGAGGCTTGCGGCCGAGCGACTCGATTCGGGCAGCCAAGCCATAACCTTGTACAAGCGCATCCTCGAGGAGGATCCAGGGTCTTCAGCGGCGCTCGATGCGCTCGAGAAGCAGGCCGAGCGCGACAAGGATTTTGCGGCCGTAGCTGACGTGCTGGAGCGTCGGGTCAGCCTCGCGCATGACGGTCCATCGAAGCTCGCCATCCTTCAGAAGCTCGGGAGCATCTACCTGGATCGAGTGCGCGATCCGGAGCGCGCCGTGTCCACCTGGAAGCGCGTACTCGACATCCAACCGGGCCACCCCAAGGCGCTGCGCGTACTGCGCGACAGCCACCTTGCAGAGGGGGACTACGACGGTCTCACGGAGCTCTATGCTCTCACCCAGGACTGGGAAGGCCTCGCGGAAGTCCTGTCGGCCGCCGCCGACAAGGCCACCGACCCGGCCCTCAAGGTTGAACTCAGCTTGCGGTGTGCAACGCTCTACGTCGACCGTCTGCATGCCGCGGAGCGAGCGTTTCGCAGCTACGAACGTGTCCTCTCCGTCAAACCGGACGACGTGCGGGCGGCCGCGGCGCTCGTTCCGCTCTACGAGCGTGATGAGAAGTGGGGACGGCTTCCCGCGCTCTACGAAATATTGCTCGCGCATGCGACTGACCTTGACAGTCAGCTCGCTTTTCTCGCCAAGTTGGTGGAAACGCACGGGCGAAAGCTCCAGGACCGGGCCTCTGCGTTCGAGTGGGCGCGCCGCGCTTATGACCTTGCGCCCGAACGAGACGGAGCGCTCGCGGCGTTCGAGGCTGCTGCCGATGAAGCGGCGAAATGGGACGGCTTCGTCGACGTCATCAAGGCGAGGCTGGCCACCTTGGAGCCAGCGCCCGAACCGGCGCGTACGGGAAAGAAAAAAAAGCGCCAGCGTGGGGCTGCGAGCTCCCCGGGGGTCCGCGACGAGTCGAGGGTGCTTCGCGCCAAGCTCGCTGAGGTCTACGTGCGAGATCTCGGGCGCGTCGACGACGCCATCGCGATCTATCGGGCTCTTATCGACGAGGACGACGGTGACGAGCAAACCGTTCAGACTCTCGACGGCATTCTTCGCGCGGGAGACCGCCGCGACGATCTTCGATGGCTGTTCGACGTTCGTGTCGAGCGCGCTAATACGGCGTTCAAGCTCGATCTTCTCGAAGAGTGGGCTGTGCTTGAGGAGGAAGCGTTTGGGGAGCCAGCGCGAGCGATCGATCTGCTGCGTCGAATTCTCGAGATCGTTCCACAGCACGGAATGGCGCTGCGGTCGCTCGCGAGGCTGCTACGCGCGCAGGGAGACGCGCGGGGGGCGGCAGACGTGCTGGCTATCGATCGGGATCAGAGGCAGGGACCGGAGCGAGCGGTGCGCGAGATCGAACTGGCGCGGCTCCTCTGCGAGCCGTTGCACGACTTCCAAGAAGCACTGGCGGCGTGCGAGCGCGCCCTCGCGATCATTCCGAATGATGGGGCAGCGATCGAGGTCGTCGAGGAGCTTCTGCCAATACCCGAAACGCGAGCGCGGGCGGCTGCGTTGCTCGAACAGATCTACGGATCCCTCGGCTCCTACGCTCGCCAGGCCGACGTGCTCGAAGTGCTCCTCGGAACCAGTTCGCAGCGGAGGGAGCGGCTGGGGCTTTACGCGCGCTTGGCTGACGTCCGCGAGCGAGGGCTTGCCAATCCCGGAGGAGCATTCGATGCGATTGCGCGGGCTGTGGGCGAGTTTCCGCAGGAAATCGAGCTGTGGAATCGGCTCGAGAGCCTCTCGACGACGACCGACCGTCCGCAAGCGTTTGCGGATGCTCTCGTGTCGGCCTTGTCTTCGGAAGAGAGCGCGTCGTACTCGGACGACTTGCAGGTGGACCTCTCCGAACGCGCGGCCAGTGCGTTCGAGGAGCGACTCGGCGACATCGCGCGAGCGCGCCCCTATCTTGAGCGTGTCCTTTCGCTCCGTCCAGGTCACGAGCGGTCGTTTCAGAGGCTACGGCAGATCCTCACGACCCAGGAGCGTTGGGAGGAGCTGGAGGCCCTCTACGAGCGCGTGATCGCCGCCACTGTAGACGCCAAGCGTCGCGCGGAGTTGCTAGCGGAAATTGCTCTTGTCGCCGAGGAGATCACGGGAGAACGGGCGAAAGCCATTTCGTACTACGAGAGGATTCTCGATATCGAAGCGGACCACGAGATGGCGGTACAGGCTCTCGACGGACTTTATGCTGCAGAGGAGCAATGGAGCCGACTGGCCGCGCTGCTCAATCGTCGACTCGCTCGGTCTCCCGCGGATTCGCGTGTCGATCTCGAACTGCGACTTGGAACGCTGCTGTTTGACCGCCTGGGCGACGCCGCCACGGCACTCGACCACCTCGATTCGGTGCTTCGCGCGCGCCCGTCGTCGTCGGAAGCGACCCACCTCGTCGAGCGCCTCCTTCTCGCTGCCAATGTCCGATCGCGCGCCGCGATGGTGCTTGAGGCGGTGTATGCGAGCCAAGACGAGGTTGCCGACCTCGTTCGCGTTCTGGAGATCCGTCTCGAGTTCGCCCTGGACGGGGACGAACGCCGTGAGTTGGTCCGGCGGATTGCGGCCCTGCGCGATGAGCGCCTACGAGACGATCCCGGTGCGTTCGAGTCGTATGCGCGCCTGCTCCCACTCGACCCCGACGACGAGAGGGCACGCGGATGCTTGCTCGACATCGCGCGGCGCATCGGAGCGTATGGGCGCGCCGTCGAGGTGCTGACTGCCACCGCGGCCGAGGCGCTTGCTCCGTTCCCGCGCGCGGACATCCTCATGGATGTAGCGCGTCTTTACGAGACGCAGCTCGGCGAGGTCGCAAAAGCCGAATCGGTCTACGGACAGGTCCTTCGTCTCGCCCCCGAGGACTCGACGATCGCACTGCCGGCGTGCCGCGCTCTCGAACGCATCTATGCGGCGTCCGGGGACGAAAAGCGTCTTTGCGACGTGCTCCGTTTGGAGGTGCGACTCGAAGGGAGCGGGGAAGCCAGGAGGGTGCTCCGCGGTCGTATCGGGGAGCTGTGCGAAGCTGTGCTCGACGATCCCGCCGGGGCGATCGAGGCCTGGCGCGATTGCATCGAGGACGACCCAGGTGATCGCCAAGCGCTGGCAGCGCTCGATCGCCTGTACGAGCGCACGTCGAACTGGCGGGCGCTCGTCGAAGTATTGCGGGCAACCGAGCGTCTTGCGGAAGACGCGGCTGTCAGGCGGCCGGTGCTCGTTCGGATTGCCGCCATTCTGGCTGACAAGCTTGGCGATGTTGGGGAAGCGATCCTCGCGTATCGCACCGTGGTCGACGACTTCGGGATGGACCTCGCCTCGCTAGCGGCGCTTGCGGGTCTCTACGCCCAGGCTGGGCGCTGGCAAGACCTGGCAGATACGCTCGAAGCCGAAATCGACCTGGCTCAGGGACCTACCGACAAGATTCAGCTGCTGGCGCAGCTCGGCAGCGTCAGGCAGACCAAGCTCGGCGAACCGAGCCGAGCCATCGATTCCTATCGCCAGGCTCTCGCGCTTGATCCCACTCACGAGAGCTGTCGAGCCGCGCTCGAGGTTCTGCTCGACGACGAGTCCGTCCGGCGCGATGCAGCGACGATCCTACGCCCTCTGTACGAGGCCGATGGATTGCACCGAAAGCTCTTGAAGGTTCTCGACATCGAGACTCTGTACGCGGAATCGACGGGCGATAAACTCGCCACGATCGCGCAGGCGTCCCGGGTCGCTGAGCTTTCGCTATCGGATGCGGGCCTCGCGTTCTCGTACGCGGCGAGCGGACTTCGGGAGTCGGTGGCTGAGCCCGATCTGCCGCAGTGGGTCGAGAGAGCCGAGCGGCTCGCGTCGGAGATCGGGAGGTACGCCGATCTCGTCAATCTCCTCCGATCGGTCGTCGGCGAGATTCTCGACGAAGAACTCCAGCTCGAGATCACTTTGCGCATCGCCGACATTGCGCGCACCCAGCTTTCGGACCTGTCGCTCGCTCAGGGATCCTACGTCAAGGCACTTGACATTCGCAGCGATGACCGGCGCGCGCTCGTCGCCCTGGAATCGCTCTACGAAGAGATGGGCAGAAACGAAGCGCTGCTCGAAATCTTGGAGCGGCGATCGGATGTCGCCGAGAACGACACCGAACGTCGCGCGCTTCTGTTCAAGCAAGCGCGGCTCTGCGACGAGAAACTGTCGGACGTTCGGGGCGCGATCACCGTCTACGAACGGATTCTCGACCTCGGTCTCGACACGAATGCGCTTTCTGCCCTTGAGCGACTCTACACTCAGGCGGAGCGCTGGGACGATCTTGTCGCGCTCTACGAGCGACAGCTAGACGGGGAAGGCGTGCCTGCCGCCAGGCGAGCCGACATCCACAACGCGCTCGGACGCGTCTACCAGACTCGCATGGCCGATTTTTCGCGCGCATTCGATGAGTACCGGGCGGCTCTCGATGTCGAGCCGATGCACGGGGCGACGGTAAGTGCACTCGAATCGCTGATGGCCGGCCGCGAGCACGGCGCACGCGCTGCCGAGATGCTCGAGCCGGTGTACATGGCCAGGCTCGATTGGCGACGCGTGATGTTGACCCTTCAGGCCCGGCTCGACACGAGTCAGGATCCCGACGAGCGGCGAGCGCTTTTGCAGCGACTCGCGAAGATGCAAGAGGAGCAAGAAGAAGACTACGGGGCCGCGCTCGAGACGACCGCGAAGCTCCTCGCCGAGGATCGGCTCGACGAGGGGACGTGGGCCGAGCTCGAGAGACTGGGCCGGGTGTCGGGCGGCGAATCCCGACTTGCAGAGATCTTCGCTGGTGCACTCGCCGAGATCACGGCGGACGAGCCAGCGACGGCACGATTGTCGAAGCGTACGGGTGAGCTGTTCGAGAGCCTGAGCGATGTCGATCGCGCCCTGTCATTCTACCGCAGAGCGTACGCGTTCGATCCGGAGGGCCAAGACGATTCGTTCAAGTCGATGGATCGACTGCTGCGAGCCCACGGGCGTGCGCGAGAACGCGCGGCGCTGGTTCGCGAGTCGCTCGACTACCTGACGGACCCGGCGGCGCGCCTCGCGGCGCTCCACACGATTGCAGGGATCGAGGAAGCGGATCTTCACGACGCGTCTGCTGCGATCGATACCTATCGCGCATGCATTGAAACCGACGAAGGTGACGTCGTCGCGCTCGACGCACTGTCGCGCTTGTATGCTCAGACTTTTCGCTGGAGCGAACTCGCCGACTTGACGAGGCGTCGCGCCGAGGAGACGGCGCTTCCCGAAGACGAAGCCCGATTCCGCATGGATCTGGCTCGTCTCCTTTGGCAGAAACTCGAGGATGTCCCCTCGGCGCTCGACGAGCTCCAGGCAGTCGTGGACATGGTCCAAAGCGGCTCGAGTGGACCGGGAGCGGAGGCTGTCACAGCCCTTGAGGAGCTCTTGTCGCATCCTGAGCACAAGGCGCGCATCATCGACATTTTGCGTCCTGTCTACGAGCGAGCGGACGATTGGCGAAAGCTCATTTCGCTGAACGATGAACGACTTGCGCTGGCAGTCGATGATGGGGATCGAATTGAGACGCTGCGAGAGAGCGCTGCGCTATGGCAAGAGCGTGGGCGCGATCCGTCGAAGGCCTTCGATGCGGTTCGGCGGGCTTGGGCTCTCGATCCCGAAGGCGGTGACTTGCGCGCGCAGATCGATCGCCTTGCCGAAGCGACCGAACGTTGGGATGACTTGGCCGAGGCCTACGAGACGGCGATCGCGCGTACTGATGGGGCGACGAAGCGCGAGCTCCTCGCCGCTCTAGCTGGCTTGCACGACAAGAGACGCGACGATCCGAGGAGTGCGCTGCAGGCCTGGGGCAGGCTATCTCAGCTCGACGAGAACGACATCGCTCCACTCAAAGCGATGGACTCCCTTGCAACGCTTCTGAGCGACTGGCCCACACTCGTTCGCGTCCTGACCAAGAAGGCCGATCTCCTCGTTGACAACGAAGCGCGAACGAGCACCTGGCGTCGAATCGGGGAAGCGCTGCGGGACATGATCGAAGACGCGCCGGCGGCGATCGGTGCGTATGAACGCGCGCTCGAGATCAGCCCGGACAGCGCCGTGACGGTCGACGATCTCATCGCTCTCTACGAAGAGAAGAATGACTCGGCGCGCCTCGTCGAGCTCTATAGAAGGCGCGTAGGGCTCTGTGTTTCGGGCGATGATGCGCTCAAGTTCGATCTTCTGATGAACGCGGCGAAGCGATTCGAGAAGGACTTGTCGGATCGCCGCGAGGCCATCGATTGCTTGAGGGAAGCTCTGCTCGTGCGCCCAGGGGAAGGGGACGTGCTGCGTCGAGTCGACGCCCTGTACACGCAAGAGCAAATGTGGCCCGAGCTCCTCGAGAATCTCAAGCTCCAGTTGGCTACAGCTGCCGATGGTGCTGCACGCAGGGCGCTGGCCAAACGCATCGCAGGGCTATACGCCGCGGAGCTGAACGATCCCATCGCAGCGCTCCACACGTACCGAGAGGTGCTCGACTCGGCGTACGATCCGGATGCGGTGTCTGCGCTTCTCGCGATCGGAGAGTCGCATGACGATCTCCGAGCCGAAGCCGCACAAACGCTCGAGCCTGTACTTCGTGCAGCGGGGCACTACCCCGAGCTGGCGGCGGCACTCGAGCTTCGGCTGCGGGCTGAGTCCGAACCGGCGCAAAGGTGTCGAACGCTGCGTTCGCTCGCGGAGGTGTCCGAGAAGCTGCTGAACGACCTCGATGGCGCGGAGCAGGCCCTATTGCGCGCTCTCGTCGAAGAGGCGCAGGACGCGGAGCTTCACTCCGAGATATGTCGTCTCGCTGAACGCGTTGGACCTCCGGGCTGGAGGAAATATGCGGAAGCATTGGACGAACGAGCACGCAATACGATCGATGCAAATGTGGCGGGCGAACTGTTCGTGCGTCTCGGTAGGGTGTGTGAGCTGGAGCTGGGCGACTTCGAGCGCGCCGCGCGAGCGTACGGTGCGGCGGTCGACAACTTGGGCGATACGCCCGCACTCCTGGAGGCACTCGATCGGCTGTACACGCGAACGGGCGAGACTCGAAGACTCGCAGAGGTGCTCGAGAGGCGCATTGCCGTGGAGGACCAAGCATCGGCGAAGGCCGACCTGCTCCATCGACTCGGGGTTCTCCAGATGCGCGAGTTCGGCGACAAGCACGGCGGTCTTGCCACGCTTCGCCAGGCCCTCGAGCGGAGTCCTCAGCACGCGGAAAGCCGTGCAGCCGTGGAAGCCCTTCTCGACGACGACGAGCTGTTCGACGATGTCTTCGAAGCGCTAGAGCTCGTGTACGACACGCTGGGAAGCAGCCGTGACTTGGCGTCTCTCTATCGGCGGCGCGTCGACCGGGCGCAGTCGGCCGACGAGCGTACGCGGGCACAACTCGACCTCGCGGGTGTGATCGAACAGCGCGTCGGGGACCCGGCGCAGGCCCAGAGCGTCCTGGGGACGGCGGTGATAGAGGATCCGACGAGTGACGAGAGCCTTTCAGAGCTCGAGCGCCTTGCAGGGATCACGCGCGCCTGGGGCGATGCGGCGGACGCGTTGGCGAAGTCCTTGGAAGTCGATTCGGCTCTTACGGCGGCAGCGCGCACGGAGCGTTGGACGAGGCTCGCGCATTGGAGGCGTGAGCACCTTGGGGACCTTCGGTCCGCCGAGGAAGCGTACGTTCGCGCGCTCTCGATCGATCCCGAGAACGTGGACGTGCTGCGCTGCCTCGAAACGGTGAGGCGTGTGCCTGGACGCGAGCGCGATCTGCTCGACGTCATTCGCGTCCGAGCGCGTCTTGAGGTCGACTTCTCGACGAGACGCGAACTTCTGCGCGAAGGTGCGGGGTTGGCTCAGACGGCGCTCGGGGATCCGGCACTCGCGGAGACCGTGCTTCGAGAGCTCATCGCGCAAGATGAAGCGGACAACTGGGCCCTCGCCGAGCTCACACGATTGCGGCGAGCGGCCGGCGACGCGAAGGAGGTCGTGCGCCTCCTGCTACGAAGAGCCGAGCTCGCCGAGGACGCGGCGCAGTCTACGGCGCTTCGGCACGAAGCGGCGCAGGTGATGCTCGATGAGCTCCGGGACGTGGACAACGCAACGTCCCTCTACCAGGAGATCCTCGATGCCGATCCTTACGACGCGCAGGCGGCCGCCGTGCTGCGCCGGCTGTATGAAGAGAGCGGGCGCTTCAGGGATCTCGCCAAGCTCCTGGAGCTTCTGATCGACGTGGCGCCAACGTCGGAAGCGAGGGCTTCCCTTCGACTCGAGCTGGCAAGGCTCTGTCACGATCGTATCCGATCGGCCGACGACGCGATCGAAGTCTTGCGCGATATTCTGCATGAAGAGCCGACGCACCCCGCTGCCGTGCTCGAATTGTCGCGCCTCTACGAAGAGACGGGGCGAGATGGTGAGCTTGCGGACCTGCTCAAGGATCAGCTCCAAGAAGCGCGCGAACGCGGGGACGTGAGTGTCGAGCTTTCCCTGTTGGTCCGGCTTGGCGAGCTCGAGGAGTTGCGTCTGGGCGACAGCGCGGCGGCTGCCAGAACGTATGAGCAAGTGCTCGAGCGGGACCCAGCTCATCGCGCAGCTCTCGAGGCGGTGGCCCGAATGAGCGAGCGTCGCGAGGATTGGCGACGGGCAGCGGAGGCGTTGGCTGCGCTGGTCGATAGTGCGACGGATGCGTCGGGGGCGGCGTGGGCACTGCGACTCGCAGACGCGCGCGACAAGTCCGGCGACGCGTCTGGCGCGGAGGAAGCCTTGCGGCGCGGACTTGCACTCGAACCCTCGAATCCGACCATTCGAGCGAAGCTTCGCGTGCGTTGGGACAGGGCGGAACGCTGGTCGGACCTCTCAGACCTCCTCGTGGGCGATGCTGACGCCATCGCGGCGGCACACGTGCACGATGAACCTACCTCGCCTTTGGAGGCCACTACGCGACCGGCCACGCCTCTCGGAAAGAGCGCACCAGGGAGCAAGAGCATTCCGCCCGGAAGCATGCCGCCGCCGCCCCCCGTGTCGTGGCATGTTGCGGAGCAGGTGAAGCTCCTCCGGGCCGCAGCGGAGATTCACCTTGAGAAGCGTCACAGCCCTTCGGACGCAATTCCCATCTTCGAACGGGCCTCGGCGCTCGTTCCCGAAGACCGAACCCTGCTTCTGTCGCTGTGCGATGCCCACACGGCAGCGCACCGGGGACAGGAAGCGGCGCAAGTTCTCGAGAAGGTGATCGCATCGTTCGGCAACCGGAGGACGAAAGAACTCGCCATCTATCATCATCGTCTTGCCCAAGCGAAGATCCAACTTGGGGACAAGGACTCTGCACTGGCACAGCTCGATCTCGCGTTCAAGATCGACCCCAGTTCCATCGCGGTGCTTCGCGATCTAGGCCTGTTGGCACTCGAGACGGGCGACTGGGTTCGCGCACAGAAGACCTTCCGCGCGCTCCTGCTGCAGCGCCTCGACGACAGCGCGGGGATCTCGAAGGCGCAGGTCTTCTGCTACTTGGGAGAGGTGAGCGCCAACCAGGGGGACAAGCCGAAGGCCGTGCAGATGTTCGAGCGAGCGCTCGAGAACGATCCAAAGCTCGACCGGGCGCGTGCGGCTCTCGCGGAGCTGAAAGGTTGAAAGTCTCCTTGTGGTACGCCTGCCTGGGCGTTCTTCTTGGAGGGCTCGTGCGCTTGTGGCTGTCGACGTTGCGGGTGCGGTTGCGCGTCGACCCGTCTTTGTCGAACGCTTACGACCGACCATGGGTGCTAGCGTTCTGGCACGGCGATCAGTGGCCCTTGCTCGCATGGCAGCGAAGGCGACGGACTGTCGTGCTCGTCAGCTTTTCGAGCGATGGCGCGCTGCAGGCGCGCGCGCTGTCTGTCCTAGGGCTGAAAGTCGTTCGCGGGTCGAGCTCTCGAGGGGGGGCCGGCGGACTTGCGGCGGTTGTCCGTGCGATGAAACGTTCGGGAGCGGACGCCGCGTTCGCGGTGGACGGGCCGCGCGGTCCGCGTGGAGTTGTCAAGGCTGGCGCCGTCGTCGCCGCGCGCCTGACGGGGGGCGTGCTCGTACCGATGGCCGGGCTTGTCCGCCGTGGACTCGTGTTTAATCGCGCATGGGATCGTTTCACCGTGGCGTGGCCGTTCTCCGTGGTCGACGTGGCCATCGGAGCTCCCCTCGATCCGTTGGACGTGGCTGACCCGCGCGCCGCTCTCGAGAGATCAATCGCTGCGCTCAATGATGGGCTCGCCGCGTAATGGCTGGCCGATGCGTGTGGATCGATGGCGAGGCTCACGCTCCCGATCAGGCGTTCATCAGCGTTTACGATCGAGGCCTGCTCTACGGCGATTCGGTGTTCGAAGCTCTGCGCACGTATGTTGGCAAGCCGTTTGCCCTGGAGGAGCACCTCGCGCGCCTCCGTCGTTCTGCTGAGAAGGTCTTCATCACGCTTCCCCTGTCCGATGATGCCTTGGCAACCGAAGTTGTTCGGGCCGTGCGCGAGCTCGGAAATGACGAATCATACGTTCGGATTCTCGTGACACGCGGCACTGGACCCATTTCGATGGACCCAGACACTGCCAAGGAGCCGACGCGCGTCGTGTTCGTGGAGCCGCTGACGGCTCCCCCTCGCGAAGCCTACGTCGCCGGCATCGCCGTGATCACGTCGCCGGTGCGCAGGACGGTCGACGACACGGCCGCGGCCGGCGCAAAGGTGGCGAACTACCTCGCCAGCATTCTGGCTCTGCGGGAGGCCAAGGCTAGAGGGGCGGCGGAGGCGCTCGTGGTCGATGCACGTGGGTTCGTCGTCGAGGGGACGACGTCGAACGTGTTTGCCGTGCTCGCCGGACGCCTCGTGACACCTCCCATTTTTGCTGGCATTCTCCCCGGGGTAACGCGCGATCACATACTTCGCGCGGCCTCCGATTTGAACCTGCCGGTCACAGAGCGCCCATTGCAGCGCGAGGAGCTCTACGCAGCAGACGAAGTCTTCATCACGTCGAGCGTTCGCGAACTCTTCCCGGTCGTTCGCGTGGATGGACGAACCATCGGAAGCGGGGTTCCCGGTCCGATTGGCCGAGCCCTCCACAAACGGTTTCGGGAGTCCGTGGGTCTTGGAGACCGACCGATGCCATACGACGGGTAGGCCTACGCTTCGTCGACGGCGACAGCGTCGATCTCGACGAGAGCGCCCCGGGGAAGGGCGGAGACCTGGACCGTTGCACGGGCTGGAAACGGGGCGGCGAAGTACGTACCGTACACTTCGTTGACCTGGGCGAAGCTCGTGAGGTCCACGAGAAAGATGGTCGTCCGGACAACGTGTTTGAACTCAAGGCCAGCGGCCGCGAGCACGGCTCCCAGGTTGTCCATCACGCGACGGGTCTGTACGGCGACGTCTCCCACGACGAGCATTCCCGTGGCTGGATCGAGCGGGATCTGACCGCTCAAAAAAACGGTGTTTCCGGCGCGAATGGCTTGCGAGTACGGACCGATGGCGCCAGGCGCTCGGGGAGATTGGACGTGGGTCTTCATGAGGGGAGAGAGTAGTCGCAACGGGTGAGAGTGCCCGATGGCGATCGCATGCGGTGGCTCGAAGGCCACGCTCGTCCGGCCAGAGTTACAGTTCGTCTGAGCACTCTGGCCGACGGTCGACTAGTCGCGGCATGCGCCTGGCCCCTAGGTAAGGCTTCGATTGTCCACATGCTTGCGCGTTCGCTCCCGACGCCGCGCGAGCGACGCGAGTGTCCGCCCATGAGTCACGCACGAACCGTTCTGCCAGCTTCCTCCGATCCAGCCCGAGCCATGGCAAATCGCATGCTCACTCCACTCGCTCGAATCCTCGTGGGGGCTGGAGTCACGGCGAACGCCGTCACTGCTCTGGCTCTGACGCTGAGCCTGATCGGAGCCGTCATGCTCGCCGTGGGCCACTTCGAATTGGCGTGGCCTCTCATTGTTCTCGCGTCGGTCGGGGACGCTCTCGACGGAATCGTCGCTCGAGTTGGCGCGACGGCATCGCCGCAAGGGGCCCTGTTCGACGCGGCGGCCGATCGCTATCAGGAACTCGCGATTCTGAGTGGTCTCGCGGTTCACTTGCGTGCGAGCGTCGGCGCCTTGGCGATGGTCCTCGCTGCGATGCTCGCGTCGTTCATGGTGAGCTACGGAAGCGCCAAAGCCGAGGCTCTGCGTGTCCCCATTCCTGATGGGTCCATGCGACGCTTCGAACGCGCGCTGTGCATTTGCGTGGGAGTCACGTTGGTTCCCTTGGCGAGCAGCTTCGTGCGCACGTCAAGCGGGCCGGCGTGGCTCGGCGAGGCGCCGATTCTCCTCGCGTTGGGGGTCGTGGCACTGGCTGGTAACGTGTCGGCCGCGATTCGGCTGCGCGCCATCGCGGTGTCGGCCGCCGCGAAGTCCGCCGACGGGGCTCGTCCCGCGTCCGCGGCCCCAAACGCCGTGTGCGTGCGCTGATGGTTGCCCTCGCTTCGGCAGAAGGGAAGCTTGGTCTTCTTTTTCCGGGAATGGGTTCCGTCGCCACCACGACGATCGCCGGGATCCTGCTCGCGCGTCGGGGACAGGCCGCCCCCGTCGGCTCGCTGACGCAGATGGGGCGGCTCTCGCTGGGCGAGGACGCCACAAAGGGATCGCTGCCCGTGCGCGAGGTCGTTCCACTTGCTTCGCTCGATCAGCTGAATTTTGGGGGCTGGGACATCTTCGAAGACGACGCGTACGAATCTGCCCTTGGAGCCGGCGTGATCGAACACGTCCAGCTCGAGCGCGTTCGAGATGAGCTGCGCGCGGTCAAACCCATGAAGGCGGTCTTCTATCCGGGATACGTCAGGCGTCTCCACGGGACGCACGTCAAGCGGGGCTCCTCGAAGGTGGAGATGGTCGAGAAACTTCGGGCCGACATCCGCAGCTTCAAAGCTGACCACGGATGCGACCGCCTGGTCGCTGTTTGGTGTGGATCCACGGAGGTGTATCTTCGACCGAGTGCCACGCATGCAAGCATCCACTCGTTCGCACGGGGATTGGCCGAGGGCTCAGACGACATTTCAAACGCCCAGATCTACGCCTGGGCATGTCTGCAGGAGCGCGTCCCCTTCGCCAACGGCTCGCCCAATCTTTGCGTCGACTTCCCGGCTGCCCTTGAACTCGCGCGCGAACTCGCGGTCCCCGTGGCTGGCAAGGACTTCAAGACCGGGCAGACGATGCTCAAGACGGCCCTCGCGCCCGCATTCAAGGCTCGGTTGCTCGGTTTGCGCGGCTGGTACAGTACGAACATCCTAGGCAATCGGGACGGAGCGGTGCTCGACGATCCGGAAAGCTTTCGCGCGAAGGAAGCGACCAAGCTCGGCGTTCTCGAACAGATCCTGGAACCGGAACTCCATCCCAGACTTTACGGTGATCTGGTCCACAAGGTACGGATTGACTACCACCCGCCGCGAGGGGATGCGAAGGAAGCCTGGGACAGCATCGACTTCTTCGGATGGCTCGGCTACCCGATGCAGGTCAAGATCGACTTCCAGGGGCGCGATTCGATTCTCGCCGCTCCGCTCGTGCTCGATCTGGCGCTCCTGCTCGATCTCGCTGCGAGGGCCGGCCTCAGCGGGCCGCAAGATTGGCTCTCGTTCTTCTTCAAGAGTCCGATGGTGGCCGGAGGCGGCTGCGCAGACAACGACCTATTCGTGCAGAAGCGAATGCTCGAGGACGCGCTTCGACGGATGGCGAGGCTCGGCGCGGGAACGAAGAAGGATGCTCACGCGGCTGGCTGAGCATCGCGCGGCGCTGCGCACGCTAGTTTTGAGCTTGCTGCCCCTCGTGCTCGTGGCCGTGATTTACCGAACGATCGGTCTCGCCAGCGCAGCAAGCCTGACCGCGACGCGCGTTCACGTTTGCGATCTGCGACGCCTGGAGATGCGATGGGCAGGGATCTCTCTCGACGGTCGTCCTGCGACGATTCACGATTGGCTCCAGCGACACTCGAGCATCGCCCTGGACGTCCTCTGCTCCCTCCCGTATGGCACTTTCATTCTCGTGTGCATCGCCTTCGTCGCCTTCGCATCGTTTCGCGACGCATCCGTCGCCAGACAGTTCGGATGGGGGTTTCTCGTGCTGAACGTTCTCGGGTTCACCACGTACTGTCTGTATCCAGCAGCGCCTCCGTGGTATTTCCACGCCCATGGTTGCGCAGTAGACGTAGCGGCCCACGCGAGCGAGGGACCAAATCTCGCGAGAGTCGATGGGCTTCTGGGGTTTCCGTATTTCGGCGCCATGTACGCGCAGTCCCGAATCGTGTTCGGCGCAATGCCGTCACTCCACTGCGCGTACGCCGTTCTCATCGCACTCGACGGCTGGGCGCTGTTCGGTCGGGCGTGGCGGACGGGGGCGGTTCTCTTTGCCGCGTGGATGGCCTTCTCTGCAGTGTATCTCGATCACCACTGGGTTCTCGACGCTGTCGCGGGCGGTGCGCTCTCGGTCGCCGTATTCCTGTTGATGCGCTGGGTCTCCTATCGGTTGAAGCACGGAGTATCGTCTCGGCTGTGAGTCCCATCCATTCATCGCGTTGGGCATCGGCCTGGAGCGCGTGGACGGTCCGCCACGGTCGAGCCCTGTGGATCGCCGCGGTTCTGCTCGCGGTACCGGCGACGTGGCGAACGGTCTCTCTCTACGCGCATTTGCGCACCGAGCTCGAAGAGCTACTGCCACGCGACGCCCCGAGCGTGCGGGCTATCTCCGAGCTTCGGGATCGCGTCGCCGGAACCCAGCACCTCGGCGTGGTGGTCGATACGGGCGTGGCTGACAACCTCCCAGCGGCAGAGCGCATGATCGACGATCTGGCGGCGCGCGTGCGTGAGTACCCGAAGGACCTGGTGCAAGATGTCCGGATCGGCAGCACTGCCGAGCGGAGTTTCCTGAAGGAGTACGCGCCCCTGTACATGGACCTGGATGACCTTGATGCCATCCGCGCTCGTGTGGAAGCGCGCCGAGATTGGGAGGTTTCGAAAGAGACCGGAACCATGCTGGAGGAAGGACCACCACCTTCCGTCGACTTCTCGGACATTCGAGCGCGGGTTGATGCGCGCGCACGATCGGGCCGTGGAGTGTTTGGCCATGAGCGTTTCTCGAGCCGGGAGTTGCATCTGTCTCTCATGCTCGTCGAGACCGCTGTCTTCGACACGGGGCGCGCGCGTGGCGCGGAGCTTCTCGACAGGGTCAAGCGGGACCTCGCGTCGCTGGGAGGCGTCGAGCACTACGCGCCGGGAATGCGCGTAGGCTTCGCAGGAGACATCGCCATCTCGGTCGAGGAGGAGGATGCCTTGCGGCAGGACCTGTCCATTTCATCGGTCCTGGTCGTGCTGGTCGTCGGGGCCGTAATCGTTCTCTACTACAGGTGGTGGCAGAGTTGCCTCGTGCTCATCGCGCCGCTCGCTCTCGCCACCGTGTATGCCTTTGCGCTCGCATCACTGCCTCCTTTTGGCGTCCACGAGCTGAACTCGAACACGGCGTTTTTAGGTGGAATTATCGTTGGCAATGGCGTCAACTTCGGTATCGTATTGCTCGCGAGGTATGTCGAGGAAAGACGTCGGGGGTCGAGCCAGGATCGAGCGATGGCCGATGCGATCGAAGGGAGCCGCGCCGGAACGCTTTCCGCCTCGCTGGCAGCCGCCGTGTCGTACGGCTCGCTGGTTGTCACCGAGTTTCGTGGTTTTCGACAATTCGGCGCGATCGGTGGTCTCGGGATGCTGCTGTCGTGGGGGACGGCGTTCCTGCTCGTGCCATCGCTATGTACGTGGCTCGATCGCGGCACGGTCTTGCGGGCGCCTCGAGCGTTCACCTTGATGCCGCTCGCGCGTCTCATCGGTCGCACGTCAAAACCGCTCGCTGTGCTGGTGCTCGTGCTCACCACCATGGCGGCGATTCGGGTGAGCCGGGTCGGTGCGGCGGATCTCGAGACCGACTTCTCGAAGCTTCGCCGGGCCGACACCTGGACGCGCGGGGAAGGCTACTGGGGCCGCCGCATGGACAGCCTCCTTCAAACGTACTTGACCCCAATCGTGGTTCTTGCGGATGACGAGACCACCGCGACTCGCATCGGAAAGGTCCTCAAGGCGGCGATTTACCAGGCTCCACTCGAAGGCATGGTCGCCATGGTTCGCACGGCGCAGGACATGCTTCCCACAGACCAGATGGCCAAGATCGAGGAAGTGAGGGACTTGCGGGAGGATCTAACACCGAAGATCCGATCGTTATTGTCCGACGACGAGCGGAATGCCGTTGATGCGGTACTGGACGGACCGAATCTACACCCTGTCGCGGTTGTCGACTTGCCGCGAACATTCACGCTCGGACTGCGTGAACGCGATGGGCAAGTCGGTCGAACGGTGCTCGTGTACCCGAAGCCCGCGCACGCCCTATGGAACGGCTCGACCATCGCTCAGTTTATCGACGCGCTCAGAAAGACGGTTGCCAGCGCAGCACGTCCCTTGCGGCCGGCACGGGTCGCCGGGTCGCTCCCGCTGTCCGCAGACATTCTTGGTGCCGTTCGGCACGATGGTCCGCTCGCCAGCGCCCTAGCATTTGTTGGCGTTGTCCTCGTCGTCATGGTGACTTCGCAACGCTCGTTCGGGAGGCTCCTGATGGTCGTGGGTGCGCTTTGCGCCGGCGTGGTGTGGCTCGGAGGTCTTTCGATGGCACTCGGCGTAAAACTCAACTTCGCGAACTTCATCGCCTATCCCATCACATTTGGAATCGGGGTCGACTACTCCGTCAACGTGGTCAGTCGATATGTGAGCGACGGCGGCAAGGACATTCTTCACGCGGTGGCGACCACGGGAGGCGCTGTCGCTCTTTGTTCAGCCACTACCATAATTGGGTATTCCTCACTGCTCCTCGCGCAGAACCGGGGGCTTGTCATGTTCGGTCTCCTCGCGGTGTTGGGTGAGGTTTGCTGCCTGACGGCCGCGGTAGTGGCGCTTCCGGCTTGCGTGAGAGCGTTGGGGCGACGGTAGATCCAAGTCACGCTGGTGTAGACTGCTCCACGCATGCCGCAGAAGCCCCCCGGAGTCACAGACGCCGCCGACACCGAGCGCGCCGCGTACTACCGCGACTACTGGCGTTCGACGGGGCTGGTCGAGGCCGAACACGTCCGCTGGAAGACGGAGCTCACGCGCCGCCATCCACGCATCGTCCAAGCCACGTCGGTTCTCGATGTGGGCTGCGGCAGCGGTCACGTGCTCGAGGCCCTGCGGTCGCCCGGGCGGCGCCTCTGCGGAGTCGAGATGGCCGCCGAGGCCGCGAAATCCCTCGAAGCCCGCGGGATCGAAGGTCGCGCGGTCGATCTCGAGGCGGGAGTTCTTCCCTTCGGCGACGGCGAGTTCGACGTCGTCCTCTGCTACGACGTGTTCGAGCACATCTTCGCCCCCGGTCGGCTGCTTCGCGAGATTCGCCGCGTTCTCCGCCCGCACGGCGCCGCATTCCTTTGCGTGCCCAACACGCTCAATCTCTTCAACCGGCTCGTGTTTCTCTCGGGGGAGTTTCTCGACATCATGGATACGGCCCACGGCGACGGGGAGCTCTTCTCCAATCACGTTCGGATCTTCTCCAGGAGTCTTTTCCAGCGGTTCATCGATGCAAACGGATTTCGCGTGACCGAGCGCCACTACTATTTCCCCGATCGCTTCACGGATGCACGATACCGTCTTCCGCAGTGGACGGCGCGCGTGGTCACCGCTCCTCGACTCCACGAACGCTGGCCGAGCGCGTTCGCGCTGGGCTTTCTGTATGTGTGCGAGCCGACATTCCGGCGGGGAAGCTAGAGAATTGGGCATGGGCGCGCCGGGCAGCCACACGGTTCTCTTGGGCATTCAGCGGGGGCTTCGACGGCTCGGCCTCGACGTCCGTCGAGCGCGGCGCACCGATGCCGAGTACTCGCAGGTCCTGCCCGTGGCGACATACTCGCCTTGGAACATGGACGCGGCCTTTCGCGAGCTCTATGAGCGCATCGAGCGCGACACTCTCGTCGATGTGTATCGGTGCTACGAACTGTGGACCGTCACGCGCGAGCTCGCTCACGTCCCCGGCGCGTTGATCGAGATAGGCGTCTGGCGAGGCGGGACGGCGGCGGTCATCGCCAAGAGCGCGGAGCTCGCAGGCATCACGGCGCCCCTCTACCTGTGCGACACGTTCCAGGGGGTTCCCAAGGCGGGAGAGCGCGACCCCGTGTATCGAGGGGGCGAACACGCGGACACGTCCCGAGAGACGGTGGAGGCGCTCCTCGGCGAGCTCGGGCTCAGCCAGCGCACGGAGCTCTTGCCCGGGATCTTTCCGGACGAGAGTGCAGGACGGGTCCCCGCGGGTCAGTTCCGCCTCGCTCACATCGATGTCGACGTCTACGAATCGGCCCGGGGCTGCTTCGAGTACGTATGGCCGCGCATGTGCAGAGGGGGCGTTGTCATCTTCGATGACTACGGCTTCGACGGGACGGGCGGAGTCAGGCGATACGTCGACGAGCTACGGGGGTGCTCGGGGCGCCTGGTGGTCCACAATCTGAATGGGCACGCTATCTTGGTGAAGACTCACGCGTAGCCTATCGAGGCCGCGGCAGGACTGGGACTACCAAACTGGTCCCGGCGATGCCGGGCATACCTACCCGTCGAAAAGTTCCGCGAGCGATGTCGCCGTTAGAACCCGGTCCGCGTAGCGCTCGAGTACAGCGTGGTCGGCTGCGTCGAGCCGAGCTAACGTGGCGGCGCCAAGCGGACCGAACTTCTTGTCAAGCAGGCGCCGGATGATGGTTCGTTCTCGCTCGAGCCCTTGCTCGAGCCCTCGCTCAAGCCCTTGCTCGAGCCCTCGCTCGAGCCCTCTGCGCTCGGTCGCGGCCAATTCCACTCGGTACATGCGCATCTGGTCTTCTCGCCACCGCGCCAGGCTCTGCGCCTTGGGGTCTTGGCTCAGCTGGTCGAGCGCTTCAGTCGCTTTGCGGATGTCCTCGTTGCCCATCGCTACCCTCCGTCTCTCTTCGTCCGTCTCCGCCGCCAGGAACCTTGCCCACTCGTACGCGGCCTTGTCTTCCGCCTCAACCTCGGTTCCGCTCGCTAGCTTCGGTAGCTCGACCAT